>Ga0308159_1000172_pt1 | contig 213580 bp, 145 predicted proteins | sample PhyCR1_FD_201040 | JGI IMG/M metagenome (GOLD analysis project Ga0308159, IMG submission 201040) | Phyllosphere microbial communities from UC Gill Tract Community Farm, Albany, California, United States - DLSLC.R1 | ecosystem: Host-associated > Plants > Phyllosphere > Unclassified | place...
CCGGCCCTTGGGATTGACGGCGTTCTTCGGTAAGGCTTATGCTTAATTAAAGTTGGTCAGCAAAATGCATAAATAACTTTGCCTAGAAGATGTGTCAACACGATAGTCCAAAGGAGGGGAATGGCGATCGTAATTCCCTGATGTATCGGAGGGTGGTCGCAGACTGGGGTGTTAAAATCAATTAATAATTATCGAATTTAGGTTAGTATTAACATTAAGCAGGTTTTAAATTAAGCCCACTTTCTGAATCTAATAGAAAGTGGATTTAATTTTGATATCACCAAGGTATGCAAACACATTCTAGCAGGTGTGTCAAATAGTACTATCAATGTGCACCACAAGCGTTGAATGTAACTTTGTAATTGAGTTTTCATAAAAAACAGAAATTTTCAATAGAATTAATCGATAAAATCAGATATTTAAGAATGAGAAAAATTATCTTCCCTTCGTTTTTATTGTTTACATTTTTCTTTTTTCAAAAATCTATGGCGCAACAAGCCCCCGCTGTATTAAATCATATAGCTGTCTATGTATCTGATTTGGGTAAATCAACTGCTTTTTATGCTAGTGTATTTAATCTTAAGGAGATTCCAGAACCATTTAAAGATGGTAAACATACCTGGTTTTCATTAGGTAATGCCGGTGCACTACACTTAATTCAGGGAGCTAAAAGCAATCAAACTTTTGATAAAAACGAACACCTTTGTTTTAGCGTAACCTCTATTGATGTTTTCGTTAAAACGTTAGCCGCTAAAAATATTCCGTTTGAAGATTGGCCAGGTAAGGCTGGAGCAGTTACAGTAAGGGTTGATGGCGTAAAACAGGTTTATTTTAAAGATCCCGATGGACATTGGCTGGAAACAAATGATGCCAAATAGTAAGGTTGGAAACTGCCGGAATAATTTATTGATGAATACCTTATTAAGTTTAAACCATGATGCAATCTTTCTTTTCTAAGCTATTAATATTGATGCTATTACTGCTTCAATTCAACATGGCAAGTGCACAACATGAAAATGCCGAAGCAGATTTTGAACAAGTAATGAGCAGATTTAATACTGTTGGTGCTTCGGTTGCAGTAGTAAAAGAAGGTAAAATTATCTATGCCCATTCTTTTGGTCTTAAGGATCTGGAGAATAAAACGCCATTAACAGATCAGGATATTTTTCGAATTGCCTCCATTTCAAAATCTTTTTCTGCAACCTCTATTATGCAATTAATTGAGGCTGGGAAGTTAACTCTGGATGATGATTTTGGTGATTTAGTTGGTTTTAAAATCAGAAATCCGAAATTCCCCGATCAGAAAATTACGCTGAAAATGGCGCTTTCGCATACTTCCAGTTTAAATGATAGTCAGGGATATTTAAATCTGGATTTAATCAACCCGAACAAAAATCCGGATTATGCCAAATGCTACAATGATTATGCGCCAGGAAAAGGATATCAGTATTGTAATTTAAATTTTAACCTTATTGGTACGATTATCGAAAAAAAATCTAATGAGCGTTTTGATCAGTATGTCAAAAATCATATCCTCCAACCGCTGGAGCTTTACGGTGGCTATTGTGTGGATTCCTTAGATAGCAATCGATTTGTAAAGCTTTACGAATACCATACCGATACAAAAAATTTTACTCCATCGCCAGCTGCCTATGCACCAAGGCGTGCAGAAATCAAAGATTATGTAATGGGCTATAGTACACCCATTTTTTCGCCAACTGGCGGAATGAAAATTTCGGCAACTGATTTGGCTAAGTACATGATGATGCATATGAATTATGGTACTGTTGACGGAGTGAAAATTATCTCTAAAAAACATTCAAAGCTCATGCAAACCAAAATAACGGAGGAAGAAGAATATGGATTGGCACTTCGCCAAACGGGTAATTTAATTCCTGGCGTAAAGCTGATTGGTCATACCGGCTCTGCTTATGGCTTGTACAGTACCATGTTTTTTAATCCTAAGCAAAAGTTTGGTTTCGTCATCATTACCAATGGGATCAATGCTACCTATACCGGAGATTTTCCAGATTTCAGCAGGGCGGCAATCAATAGTTTGTATCATCATTTTATAAAGTAATTGGTTTATTAACAGTTCTTTATAAGCTATAGTATTGATTTATCACTATACTTCATAAAATTGTTTCCACCCACAAATTCATTTTGTTAAAACTTTTAGCGCTAAATACTACTTTTAAATAGGTTGATCGGAAAAATATACCTGTAAGCATTACAACTCATTTTACCCGTTGCTGAAAATTTATCAATCTAAATTAAAATATAATGCCAGAAATTTTACAATTTCCAGGAGATGCTTATCCGTTAGGTGCCACATGGGATGGTGAAGGCGTAAATTTTGCACTCTTTGCGGAGAATGCAACTGCTGTTGAACTTTGTTTTTACGATCATGAACATGCAGATACAGAAACAGATAGAATAACCATTCTGGAAAGATCTCACGAAATCTGGCATGCCTATATTCCAGATATAAAACCAGGCCAGCTTTATGGTTATCGTGTGCATGGCCCATATGAACCGGAAAATGGATGTCGGTTTAACCCAAATAAGGTATTGCTTGATCCTTATGCAAAAGCAATAGCCGGAAACATCAAATGGGACGATTCGCTCTTTGGATACAAGCTTGGAGATCCGCTAATGGACCTAAGTTTTAGCGAGAGTGATAATACGGCCTTTATTCCTAAATCAGTAGTAATTGATCCAGCTTATAACTGGGAAGGCGATACCCATCCTAAAACTGACTATCATGAAACGGTGATTTATGAAATGCATGTAAAAGGATTTACGAAAACGCATCCTGAAATTCCTGAAAATATCCGTGGAACCTATGCCGGATTAGCGCATCCGGTTGCCATTCAATACTTAAAGAAGTTGGGGGTTACCGCTGTGGAGCTGATGCCAGTTCATCATTTTATATCTGATCATCACTTACAGGAGAAAGGGCTTACCAATTATTGGGGCTACAATACCATTAGTTTCTTTGCACCTGATTCTGGCTATGCCTCTTCAGATGTACGTGGAGAACAGGTAAATGAATTTAAAGACATGGTTAAGGCACTTCACGCAGAAGGCATTGAAGTGATTTTAGATGTTGTTTATAACCATACTGGCGAGGGCAATGAACTAGGGCCAACTTTATCTTTTAAAGGAATAGACAATGGAGCCTACTACCGCTTGGAAGAAAACAAACGTTATTATACCGATTATACCGGAACAGGAAATACGTTGAACTCCATGTTACCCAATGTGCTTCGTTTTATTATGGACAGTTTGCGGTATTGGATTCAGGAAATGCATGTTGATGGCTTTCGCTTTGATTTGGCCTCTACTCTGGCCAGAGAATTACATGAAGTAAACAGGCTAAGTGCTTTTTTTGATATCATTCATCAAGACCCTGTAATTTCTCAGGTAAAATTAATTGCAGAGCCTTGGGATGTAGGAGACGGGGGCTATCAGGTTGGTAAATTTCCGCCAGGTTGGGCCGAATGGAATGGAATGTACAGGGATGTGATGCGTGATTACTGGCGTGGAAATCCAAATATGTTGGGTGAATTTGCACAGCGATTTTTAGGGAGTCCGGATTTATATCAGGACGATTACCGAAGGCCTACAGCCAGTGTAAACTTTATTACCGCTCACGATGGTTTTTCACTTCATGACCTCGTTTCCTATAACGAAAAACATAATGAGGCCAATTTAGATCAAAATACAGATGGTGAAGACCATAACAGATCGTGGAATTGTGGTGTGGAAGGTGAAACCAATGATCAGGATATTATTCAGCTACGTCAACAGCAAAAAAGAAATTTTCTGGCCACATTATTTTTATCTCAGGGTATTCCTATGCTGGTCTCTGGTGATGAAATGGGTAAAACACAGCGTGGAAATAATAATACCTATTGTCAGGATAATGAATTATCCTGGTTAAATTGGGCTGCTGCAGATGAATCATTATTGTACTTTACACAACAGTTAATTGAATTACGTTTAAATCATCCGAGTTTAAGAAGAAGGAAATGGTTTAACGGACAGGAAGTAGGAGATGACGGAGTAAAAGATATTGCCTGGTTCACGCCTGATGGTAATCCGATGAAAGGCTATAATTGGGAGAGTGACTTTGCCCGGTCTATTGGGATTTACTTTCATGGTGAAGGTATACAGAGCAAAGGACCTATGGGTGAAGATATTTTAGATAATCATTTCTTCATTATATTTAATGCACACTATGAAGGGCTTAATTATAAATTGCCAAAAGAAGATTATGCTAAAAGATGGCGAAAGGTTTTAGATACTGGTACCGGAGAAATCTCTAGACAAGATTTATCCTTACATGAAGCCGCGGAGACTCTTACTGTTGGTGGAAGATCTATATTGGTATTAAAATCTGAAGAATAAAAAAAGGAGATTTTTAAAATCTCCTTTTTTTATTCTTAAAGCAAATTTGCCAGTCCGTTTTTTGGATACGGAAAGGTCAATACTTTAATGGTTGCTTTCGGATGTTTTACAGCATCACCTTTAGTTTTCTGACTAAAAAATTTCTCTTGAAATGGTAAGTCAATCAGATGAGTATCATCTGTAACCGCCGGCTTAGTAATCGCTTTCTCATTTTTCTTACTATTTTTTTCTACTAACATTACTCGTATTTTAAGAATTAACAAATCGCTGATAAGTACTGGCAGATTTAATTTTCTCCATTCTTAAAAAATCATTTAGTTTAGAAAACTCCATACTATGGATTGCTCTAATTGTTGATTTTAATTTTTCACTACTTACACCGAGTCTTTCTGCCCAGTAGTTGCGATCTTGTTCATCAGAAATGTCGATTAACTCTTTACGAGCTGTGGTCGAAGTGTTTTGAATTTCCATAGGTCTATAATTTGGCTAATTGATATAGACTAAACAAATCATTTTGGCTATTAGTTTTGTTCCATTGATTAGATTTTGTTTTCTTATTGTCAGATTTTATTTTGTGGCATTTTTTATCATTAAACTGGCGAAATTCTTCATCGCTTTTGGCCTTTGAAACTTCGCAAGTTGAAATTAAACCGACTTACGAAGTTTTGATGGAAAGTGTGCAGGGGAAACTTCGTCAGTCTAAACGTAATATGTTTTGGCTGATGATAGCGTTCTTTATCATCAATTTTCTTTTAAACTGATGCATTTCTTCTAAACTGGCGAAATTCTTCATCGCTCTTTGCCTTTGAAACTTCGCAAGTTGAAATTAAACCGACTGACGAAGTTCTGATGGACTGGTGTGCAGGAGAATCTTCGTAAGTCTAAACGTAATGTGTTTTGGCTGATGATAGCGTTCTTTATCATCAATTTTATTTTAAACTGATGCATTTTTTATCATTAAACTGGCTAAATTCTTCATCGCTTTTGGCCTTTGAAACTTCGCAAGTTGAAATTAAACCGACTTACGAAGTTTTGATGGACTGGTGCGCAGGAGAAACTTCGTCAGTCTAAACGCACCATTCTTGCACATGGCTCTATTTTAGCATTAGATTCATTTTTAAACTTGCGAAGTTCTGCCACGCTTTTGGCCTTTGAAACTTCGCAAGTTGATATTAAAAACCTTTTCTATTTCAACACTGTTTTAATAATTCTAATCCGATTAGAAGCTCACTATAAAATACATCATTATGGGTTTGAAACAATACGAAGCCAAGCGCAATTTCTCTAATACTGCCGAGCCTAAAGCAGGGAAAAGCAAGGATAAAAACAAACTGCAATTTGTGATACAAAAACATGATGCAACGCGTTTACACTACGATTTTCGCCTGGAAATGGATGGGGTGCTCAAAAGCTGGGCTGTACCCAAAGGTCCTTCCACTGATCCTAAAAATAAGCGTTTAGCCATGATGGTTGAAGATCATCCTTTCGATTATAAAGATTTTGAGGGAATCATTCCAAAAGGAGAGTATGGGGGTGGAACAGTAATTGTTTGGGATGAAGGTACTTACGAACCCATAGAAGCTATTAAAGGCAAAAAAGCACAAGAAAAACATCTATTGAAGCAACTTTCTGAAGGTTCTGTTAAAATTAAACTCCACGGAGAAAAACTTAAGGGCGAATTTGCATTAGTGAAAACCAAAGGCATGGGCGAAAATGGCTGGCTCTTAATTAAGCATCAAGACGATTATGCGACTACCAAAGATATTACCAAGCAAGATAAATCTGTCCTTTCCGGAAAAACCATTAGTGCGATGGAAAAAACATCAGAAAAGGTTTGGAAAGATGGCAAGGAGCAAGAAGTAAAAGTTGCGAAAAAATCACCCGTTAAAAAGATTATCCCTCAAGAAGAAACCATTGGTGAACAAGAAGACTTAGATGTAAAGGCATTGCTTAAGAAAGCTCCAAAATCTGCTATGCCTACCGGAATAAAACCCATGCTGGCTACATTGGTTAATGAACCTTTTGATGATGATAGCTGGCAATATGAAGTAAAATGGGATGGATATAGAGCCTTGGCAACCATTAAAAAGGGAGAAGTAGAACTGCTTTCCAGAAATAATAAATCTTTTAATGATAAATTCTATCCCATTTATGATTTACTCAGCGAATGGAAAATTAATGCCGTATTAGATGGAGAAATACTAGTTTTAAATGAAAAAGGTATTTCTAAATTCGGCTCATTGCAAAACTGGCGCAGTGAAGCAGACGGTGAACTCGTTTTTTATGTATTTGATTTGCTGTGGTACGATGGCAAGAATTTGATGGAACTTCCCTTATTTCAGCGCCAGGCCATTTTAAATGAAATTTTGCCTGTTGATGACGATCGGGTGCGGCTTGGAAAGGTTTTTAAAGCGAGTGGGATAGATTTTTTTGCAGCAGCAGAGAAAATGGGACTGGAAGGTATTATTGCAAAGAAAATAAACAGTACATATGTTTCTGATCGGAGATCAAAAGAATGGTTGAAAATAAAGGTAAGCAAGCGTCAGGAAGTGGTTATTGCAGGTTTTACCAAAAATGAAGATACTTCAAAAGCATTTAGTTCTTTGTTACTTGGCGTGTATGACAAAGGAAAACTGCAGTATGTAGGCAAGGTGGGAACAGGTTTTTCTGATCAGATACAGCGCGAAATGATCAAGCAGTTTGAGCCATTAATTATCAGTAAGAGTCCTTTCGATGAATTACCTGATGTGAATAAACCCTCTCGGTTCAGGCCAAATCCTCCCAAAGCGAAAGCAACCTGGTTAAAACCAGAATTGGTTTGCGAAGTAGCTTTTACAGAAGTGACGGAGGATGGTGTATTTAGGCATCCATCTTTTCAGGGCATGCGTGAAGATAAAAAAGCAAAAGATGTAGTCCATGAAGAAGAAATTGCTACAGAAAAGCTAATAAGCGATAAGATAGCTAAAACAGAAAAACACAGTGCAGCCATCAAAGCACCAAAACAAACGGAACGCAAAACATTACTCAATCCAAAAGAACAAACCCAGGTTCGCAAAATAAAAGGGCATGAGCTAAAATTTACCAACCTAAGTAAAGTTTATTGGCCTGATGATCAGGTAAGCAAAAGAGATCTGTTCAATTATTACTATCAGGTGGCTGATTATATTTTACCTTACCTTAAAGACCGGCCGCAATCCTTAAATCGTTTTCCTGGAGGGATTAATGGAAAAAGCTTTTATCAAAAAGACGTGAAGGGTAAGGCACCAGACTGGGCCAAGACTTTCCCTTATGAGAATGGCGATGGAGAAAAAAAGGAATATCTCGTAGGAACGGATGAAGCATCTTTACTTTGGATGGCCAGTTTAGGTTGTATTGAAATGAACCCATGGTTCAGCAGAATTCAAAATCCAGATCATCCGGATTATTGTGTAATCGATCTGGATCCGGATCAGCATTCATTTGACCAGGTAGTAGAAGCTGCACAGGTTACCAAAAAAATCCTCGATGCAATTGATGTTCCGTCCTATTGTAAAACATCAGGCTCTACCGGGATGCATATTTACATTCCCTTAAACGCAAAATATAATTACGATCAAAGTCAGATGTTTGCTAAAATGGTGGTTAGTTTGGTTCAAAAGGAAATTCCAGACTATACCTCACTTGAAAGAATGATTCCGGCCAGAAAAGGTAAGATGTATCTCGATTTTCTTCAAAATAGGCCAGGAGCTACTATTGCGGGGCCTTATTCGCTCAGACCAAAACCGGGAGCTACGGTTTCCATGCCGCTACACTGGGATGAGGTTAAAAAAGGACTACAAATGAAGAATTTTAATATTTTTAACACGCTTGATCGCTTAAAGACAGAAGGAGATTTATTTAAAGGCGTTTTAGGAAAAGGCATTGATTTGAAAAAGGCAGTGAATAAAGCTAAAACCATTTTTGGTTAGTAAATAATAATCTTTTTCATTCCCTATATTTGGAAAAAAAATTGAAATAATGATTGCACACCATGTTTTATTCTGGCTTAAAGCCGATATCACCGAAGCGCAGAAAGCAGCTTTCCGTAAAAGTTTAGAAACTCTCGAACAAATTGATGTTGTAAAAACTTTTCATTTGGGTACACCAGCACCTATTGAGCGTGCAGTGGTAGATACAAGTTATACTTTCAGTTTATTGCTAATGTTTGAAGATTTATCTGCACATGATATCTATCAGGTTCATCCGCTACATAAAGCATTTTTGGATGAATTTAAAGTTTATTTTGAAAAGGTAATCATTTACGATGCCCACTAAATGAGCATAACTAAGTTTGAAATGCCGGCATTGTCCGGCATTTTTGATTTAAATGAATCGGGTTTAAGAACTAAAGATAATAACTTTCAATAGGTTTTATTTGGAATTATTCTAAATAGTTTGATATTTGTTGAATCTTATTTAATTCAATAAGCTCATGTGTAAAACTACGATACTTGCTCATAATCAAAATATCACTATAGCACAATGCAATAATTGTAAAGTTATGAATATCTGGCGTGCTGGTGTATTAATGAATTTTTCATTCGAACAGTTTGATGCCTTTTGTTCGGCAACCAAAAAGTTATGTTTTGATGATTACCAGGAAAATCATCCTGATGGCAAGGAAGTGGTCATCTTATCAACACCTTTTCCTGATATCAGCCTAGTTTTCACACGGGATGAATGGCAGGATTTTTTTATTATAATAGAAGAAGCCCTATACATGAAAAAGGTTTATGATTTGGTATACTACTAAATCACTCCATCAATGTAAAATGATTTATACTCAGATGTTGGTATATTATTCCTGATAAAATCCGGATGCTTTCACTTTGCGTAAATTTCAGAAAACGCAATCATGGAAAAATATGCTACACAAATTAAAAGATCTTCTGCCAGCAGGCATCAACTTGAAAAAATAAAAGTAGGTGATCTGGTAGAGGATGAGTTTGGTAAATCTGGAAAAGTATCCGATATTGAAAAAATCTGTTACAGTAATGAACAGCATTATTATTTCTACTTAGGGAAGTCAGGAACAATACTGGTGATTATTTAAATCAGGATATTTCTGTTTAAAATGAAGCTGCAGCCCTTTCCTTTACGTATATTGTAGCGTAATTTCCAATTTTTTATGCCATTAAATCCGGATCATTTCTACGCTAATCTCATCATTAATAAGTTAAAATTAAGCAAGTTGCTACTGAAGAAAGATCTGTTTGCAGCTGTTCCTGATGATTGGTCTGTTATTATCACGGATATAAAAAGTTCTACCAATGCAGTTGATTCGGGCTTGCATGAAGAAGTTAACCTTATTGCCACCGGAAGTATTGTAACTGTCTTAAATATTGCATTTAAAGCGGGCATTCTGGTTCCATTCTTTTTCGGTGGAGATGGTGCCACCTTCATCGTACCATCCAGCATTGTAGATGTGGCTATGAAAGCACTATTAAAATATCGTGCAAACACCTTAAAAAATTTCAGATTGGAATTGCGTGCAGGAATCGTGACTGTTAAAGATATTTACAAGCAAGGCCATTCACTTAAAATCGCCAGGTTTAACAGCGGTGAAACTTTTTCCATTCCCATCGTTTTAGGTGATGGACTAGATTATGCAGAAAAGATTATTAAGGGTGAAGATTATCTGCTTTCGGGCCACGAGAGTGCAGAAGAGGAAATAGATTTAACGGGGATGCAATGCCGTTGGGATAAAATTCAACCTCCTGAGCATAGCGAAGAGGTAGTGACACTCATTGCGATTGTACAGGATTTTAATAAACAGGCAGAAGTTTTTAGCGAAATCATTCATCACCTGGACCAGATTTATGGCTCGCCTGAAAAACGCAAGCCAATATCCATTCCCAAACTGGTGTTCCGCACCTCCTTCAATAACCTCGGCAGAGAAATGCGGCATCAACTTGGTAAAATAAAATGGCTGGAACTGGTCAAAAACTGGTTTGTCAATATGTATGCTTTCGTATATTTCAGAACAGATAGCGGTCAAAAATACCTTCGGCAATTGGTCGAAATGTCTGATACACTCGTTATGGATGGCCGGATTAATACTGTTATTACCGGTACGGAAAAGCAACGTCTAGCCCTGGAACACGCACTTCAACGGATGGAAGATGCTGGAGAAATATCCTTTGGAATCTATGTTAGCGGCGAATCTGTAATGTCTTGTTACGTTCGTGATTTTGAAGATGAACACATTCATTTTGTGGATGGGGCAGACGGTGGTTACACAAAAGCAGCTAGTGTTTTGAAACAGAAATTGAACGCAAAATTAGCCTGGCATAAGTTCGTTTTGTAATTTAAGATTCATGAAATTAAATTAAGGCACACAAAATTTAATAGTCGGGTGTTCATTATTCATGCTTATCTCGTCCATTAATCCCGTAAACGGAGAAATTATAAAAGAATATCAGGAAGACTTTCCTGAAATCGTAAATCAGAAAATTAACCAGGTCCATCAATCTTGGAAAACTTATAAGCAGACTGACTTTGAATATAGAGCCAACTTTTTGCTGAAAATCGCTGTCCTTTTGAAGGAACGCAAAGATGAACTTGCCAAACTAATGGCTTTGGAAATGGGTAAACCCCTTAAAGCTGGTATTGCTGAAGTGCTGAAGTGTGCATCCGTTTGTGAATATTATGCCCAAAATGGAGCTGCTTTTCTAGCTGATCAAGAAGTTAAAACCAGCGCCGGCAAAAGCTTTATCAGTTTTCAGCCTATTGGCGTTGTATTGGCTATTATGCCATGGAATTTTCCTTTTTGGCAAGTTTTTCGATTTCTGGCTCCGGCATTGATGGCTGGCAATTGTGGTGTTTTAAAGCACTCTTCAGGCGTAACCGGTTGCGCACTGGCGATTGAAAAAATTGTAGAAGATGCGGGCTTTCATTCGAATGTATTTAAAACCCTTGTATCTGGAAGTAAATCTATTGCTAAAGTTATTGAGCATCCTTTTATTAGAGCCGTTACCTTAACAGGAAGTACCGAAGCGGGTCAGAAAGTTGCAGCGCAAGCCGGGAGATTAATTAAAAAAACTGTTTTAGAGCTTGGAGGGAGTGATCCTTATATCATTCTGGCCGATGCTGATTTAGAACAGGCGGCCAAAGTTTGTGCTGAAGCCCGATTAATTAACAATGGTCAAAGCTGTATTGCTGCCAAACGCTTCATTGTAGTAAAGGAGGTTGAATCTGAGTTTACCACTTATTTGAAAGCAGCTATGTCTGCTAAAAAGACAGGTGATCCACTTCATGAAGATACTGATCTTGGACCAATGGCCAGGGTAGAACTCCGGGATGAATTACATGATCAAGTGTTAAAAAATATTGTTCAGGGAGCAAAATGTATTCTCGGTGGTGAAATTCCCGATTTTAAAGGTCATCATGCTTTTTATCAACCTACTATTTTAACTGGTGTAAAAAAAGGAATGCTGGCCTACGATGAGGAGATTTTTGGTCCGGTTGCTTCGGTTATTGCTGCAGATGACGTAACTGATGCCATTCGAATCGCCAATGATACGCCATTTGGATTGGGTGCTGCAATTTTTACTACAGATTTGGATTTGGCTGAAGATTTAGCTAAAAACCAGCTTGAAGCAGGATCTTGCTTTGTAAATGAAGGTGTTAAATCTGATCCTGCATTGCCATTTGGTGGCATTAAACAATCTGGATATGGCCGCGAGTTAGGCCAGTTTGGTATTCATGAATTTGTAAATATTAAAACAGTTTATATTAAATAATTTTTGATGATGAAAGCGATAAGAATTCACGAATTTGGTGGCCCTGAAGTATTATCAATAGATGAAATTCAGATTCCACAACCGGAAAAAGATGAAGTATTAATCAGGGTACATGCAACCAGTGTAAATCCTGTTGACTGGAAAATAAGAGCAGGATTACGTAAGGAAAAATTTCCTTCAAAATTGCCGCTAACCCTGGGCTGGGATGTTTCTGGCGTGATTGAAGAAACGGGTGAAAAAGTTAGCGACTTTAAAAAAGGGGATGAAGTTTATGGCAGGCCAGACCCAACAAAGAATGGTGCATATGCTGAATATATTGTGGTGAAGGCTAATTTGCTCAGCATTAAACCAATTAGTATAGGTCATACCGAGGCTGCCGCAGTTCCATTGGCTGGATTAACCGCCTGGCAAGGCCTTTTTGATTATGGACTTTTAAAAGAGGGACAAAAGGTTTTAATCCATGCTGCGGCCGGTGGGGTTGGAACCTATGCCGTCCAATTTGCAAAAAGTATAGGCGCTTATGTTATTGGTACTGCATCTGATCAAAACATCGACTTCTTAAAAAAATTAGGCGCAGATGAAGTGATTGATTACCATATGGAAAATTTCGAAACTAAATTAAAAGATATTGATCTGGTTTTAGATACCGTAGGCGGCGATACACAATTAAAATCTATTGACGTTTTGAAACCAGGCGGCAGGCTCATCACCACCTTAGCCACCGAATTTGCTAATGAGGCAAAAGCTAAAAAAGTTCATTTAAGCAGTTATGTAGCGCAATCCATTCCTGCTCAGCTGGAAGAAATTGCTCAACTCATTGACACTGGAAAGGTTAAGCCGATTATAGACCAGGTATTGCCATTTACAGACGCCAAAAAAGCGCACATCAGCAGTGAACAGGGGCATACCCGTGGAAAAATTGTGTTACAGGTGATTTAATGATTTGATCCTGAATGTTTAATTTTAAGATAAGAAACGTTAAGGCATTAACCTTAGGCTATTTCTTTACTTGTGATATTAACAGATTGAGGCTGAATAATGACGAATTTAACAAGTTCATATTCGGCCTTAATCTTTTCCCTTATTCGGTCTATAGCGCCAGTTAAATCTTCTGTATCCAGTTCAGGCCGAAAGGTTAAAACCAATATTAACAAAACTTCTTTTGGCGATTGATAAGTGGAAAGGATACTTTTTACAGCAATCACGTCTGGATCAGCTTCTGTTAAATCTTTTAGCTTTTGTTGTGTCTCCGGACTTAATCCTTCACCCATTAATAAACTTCTACTTTCTCTGGCTAAAATAAAAGAAACGAAAATCAGCAAGATTCCAACTAAAACAGAGGCTAACCCATCTAAAAATGGCATATTAAATTGATGGCTTAATACCATCAGGATAAAAACAATTAAAAGGCCTAATACAGCAGCTCCATCTTCAAAAAGTACTAAAAAGCCCGATGGATCTTTACTTTTAATAATAGCTTTCCACCAGGAAAGCCCCTTTCTGGTTTGATTAAATTCTTTAATGGCCACCAATAATGATGCGCCTTCAAATACAAATGAAAGTGCCAGTACAATATAATTCCAACCTGGATTAACCAAACTTTCCGGATGGCGGATATGCGTAATGCCTTGCGAAACAGATAGTACGCCACCCAAGCCAAAAATCATGATAGAAACAATGAAAGACCAGAAATAAAGTTCTTTGCCATAACCGAAGGGCCGATACTCATCTGCAGGTTTAATGCTTCTTTTTAAGCCATAAAGCAGTAAAAGTTGGTTGCTGGTGTCTACTGTGGAATGGATTCCTTCCGCAATCATAGAAGAACTGTTGGTGAATGCCCCGGCAATAAATTTGGTTACTGCAATCAGTAAGTTAGCCGCAAGTGCGCTGTATATCGATTTGTTGGCTTTAGCCATAATTAGAAGTTATAAATGATATACCTTAAACCAAATCGTTAGTTTTTAGTTTGCCAGGCTAAAAAAAATACCAGAATCAAACCATTTGTAGGTCTGATCCTGGCCTGATCAATAAGAATCTATGCTAAGATCTCGTCGATCAACTTAATTTCTTCTTCGCTAAAAGTGGTGTGATCTAATGCAATTATTGCCTCCGTAATATGTTCAGGCTTGCTGGCACCAATTAAAACTGATGTAATTCGTTGATCTTTTAAAATCCAGGAAAGTGCCATGTGCGATAGCTTTTGTTGGCGGTTGTGGGCAACATCATTTAACTTGCTGATCACTTCAATTTTTTCGGGTGTAATATTGCTTTCCTTTAAAAAGACACCACTTGTAGCCACACGTGAATCGGCGGGGATTCCATGTAAATATTTATCGGTCAGTAACCCCTGAGCAAGAGGGGAGAACGGAATGCAACCTACACCATTTTTTTCCAGTACATCAAGCAATCCACCTTCTACCCAACGTTCAAACATCGAATATTTCGGCTGATGAATTAAGCATGGTGTACCGTTTTCTTTCAATATTTTAATGGCTTTCTCTGCTTCTGGTGCCTGGTAGTTCGAAATCCCAACATATAAGGCTTTACCTTGTTGTACCATTAAGCTCAAGGTATCCATGGTTTCTTCTAATGGTGTTTCCGGATCTGGACGATGGTGATAGAAAATATCCACATAATCCAATTTCATCCGTTTTAAACTTTGATCTAAACTGGAAACCAGGTATTTTTTCGAGCCCCAGTCTCCATAAGGCCCATCCCACATAGTGTAACCAGCCTTACTAGAAATAATCATTTCATCACGGTAGCCCTGAAAATTCTCCAGTAAAATTTTTCCGAAAACTTCTTCAGCTGATCCGGGAGGCGGACCATAATTGTTCGCCAGATCAAAATGGGTAATGCCGTTATTAAAAGCCGTAAAAATTAAGTTTCTGCTGTTTTTAAAGTCATTTACATGGCCAAAGTTGTGCCACAGGCCAAGTGATATAGCAGGTAATTTTAAACCGCTGTGGCCACAACGGTTATATTTCATTTTATGATATCGATCAGGAGAAATGCTATGGTTCATTTGGTTAAGGTTTGGTATACATTAGGGCAGATGGGTTATGATAACTAAGTGATTAAAATAGCTGGTTCAAAACCGGGTTATTATAATCATTAATAAATGCGATAATATTCGGGTAAGCTGAAAATTCATCGGCGGTATGCATGGTCGTTAAAACTACGCATTTCATTCCTGCATTTTGTGCAGCTTCAACACCTTTAGGAGCGTCTTCGAAAACGATACATTCTTCAGGCGAAATACCTAAAATATTAGCACCTTTGATAAACGTTTCTGGATCGGGCTTACTTTTTATAACGTCTTCAGCGCTCACTATCACATCAAAATACGATTGTATATTTAAATTATCCAATACAAAGTTTATATTGAAAGGGATCGCCGCCGAGCCAATAGCCATTGCAATATTTGCCTCTTTAGCGCGGTTCATAAATTCTTGTAAACCGGGGATTAGGGTAAGATGTTCTTTATAGGCGGCTTGATAACGTCTTTCCTTTTCAATGGAAATCTGGTCTATCTGCTCCTGAGAAAAATAACCAACACCAAACACCCTTTCCAGAAGTTCCTGATTTTTACCATACATCTCTTTTTTTACAGCAGCAAAACTGATGTTTGCACCAAGATCTTTTGTTAAGATATCGTGCCAGGCATGATTATGAAATGCCATATCATTAATCATTGTTCCATTTAAATCAAAAAGAAATGCTTTAGGTTTTATATCCATCATGGTTACAAAAATATTAGATTTTTTCTAGCAATAGGTCAGTATCTTCTCATACTTTTTGTACACGATTTACAGTGTTATTTATTTCAATTAGAGCTTTCATTACTCATGCTAAATTAAAGCGGAGGCTGAGGTATTAATTATCCCTTACTGGTTTATTGCGGAAGTAAAAGTAGCATAAAGGAAATAAGCAAATGATTCCCAACAAAAAGCCGCCAATCGTATCTGTAAGCCAGTGTGCACCAAGATAAATCCGGGAAGGCGCAATCATGATTACAAGAAATACTGATATATAAGTGATTATATTTCTGGTGGTTTGGGGAATTTGCTTTAATGTTCGCATTAATATAATCAGGAATCCAAAGAACAGTACATAAGAGAGTACGTGCCCACTAGGGTAGCTTTGAAACCGGTTAACTTCTACCAGCCTGACATAGAAAGTAGTTGGACGCGGTCGATTGATGATGTTTTTGACACCAAGAATAATTAGACCGGAAAATAAGACCATTGAAATATAAAAGGCTTCACGCCTGAATTTCTGCCAATAAAATATAGCAGCCACCACCAGTACTGAGAGTAGGGAGTAAGGCAATTCACCAAAAAAGCTAATGGCTAACATGATTTTATCCATCCAGCTAGATTGTAATTTTTGAACCCATAACGATGCTTTAATATCAAATGGAAGGATAGGGTGTTTGGCTATAAACACACTTAAAGTGGTAAATGCAAGGATCAGTAGAACAAGTACGGATAAAAGAGTATTGGGTTTAAACCTCATTTGGCTATATCATTGAATTTTCAAAACTATCAAATTATAAGATAGGTAAGTAATTTTTACACCAAAAATTATTAATGAATGTTTCAGGGAATTAATTTGAAATAGTGTATTGTGGCTCTATTTCAGTGTGTTAACAAGAACACTTACTGATGTCATACAATTAAAAATTCAACCAGATTTAAGATCTTGATTACTGTAAAGAATAATGGTATTGAATGAAGAGTTAGCTTTATAGATTATACATAGCTAATAAATTGATTATCTTAATACCACATTAAAATATTCCGATTGCTTACTTTTCACAATAATTATTTTAAGGCAATTTGCTTTGGATCTGTCACCACTATTTGCGTTTTGCCTTTAAATTCAGTTATTGTTCCGGTAATACAAACATTATTGCCTAAGAACATACTTGCAGGTTCAGAAGTGAATTTAGCTTCATCGACTTTATTAATCACTACCGTAATTAACTCTTTAGGATAAGCACCACCCAGATTAATTAGTGTCAACTTATCTAGTGCCTTAGTGCTGTAAACGGAATCGCAAATGGTCACAACCTTACCAATGTACTGCCCTGCATCTTTGGCTAAAATCATTGTTTGACTTTTAGCAAGAAAAGTAGAGAACATCAGCGCAAACAGGAATGCAAACTTTTTCATATGGGATGTGATTTATTAAACCTGTAAGGATGATTTATAGATTTAGATAAGACAAAGATATTAAGTAAATGGATAAAAATTGAAGTCTTTGTGTAACGCTTCAGATAGATTGTCCGGTCAGCTGAAATGCTTTCGTAATGGTCTAACTCAGCTTCATGATTTAAACAAATGAACTATTTATTTGTATCTTATAAAAATCTATTCATCATACGATAAAAGACAACCAAATGAACAAATTATTATTAAGTATTTTTCTGTTATCTGCAGGAATCGCAAATGCACAATTAAAACCAGTAAACTATGCTGATGGTACACAAAAACTTATTGGTATGGTTACCACTAATGCAGGTAAGAAATTACCAGGTGTATTAATATTACCAGCCTGGAAAGGTATAGATGAAGAAGCGAAAACGGCTGCGTTGGAATTACAAAAACAAGGATACATTGCATTCATCGCTGACATTTACGGAGAAGGCAACGCACCAAAAGATAATGCCGCGGCTGCTCAGCTATCTGGAAAATATAAACAAGATTATCAGGCCTACCAAAAACGGATATCACTGGCTTTAGCAGAATTAAAGAAAGCAGGTGCAGTAGCAGATAAGGTAGCCGTTATAGGCTATTGTTTCGGTGGAGCAGGCGCATTAGAAACCGCCCGGGCTGGGTTTCCGGTAGTGGGAGTGGTATCCATTCATGGAAGTTTAGGCAAAGCAGCAGATAGAAATAATGGTGCATTAACTGCTAAGATGCTAATTGAAAACCCAGCTGATGACCAGAGTGTAACGCCAGAAAACATGAGTAACTTAATTAAAGAAATGAATGATGGTAAAGCAGATTGGCAAATTATTACCTATGCAAATAGTAAACATACTTTTACTGATCCTAAATCTCCAGATTATAATGAATTAATGGCAAAGAGGGCATGGAAACATACCCTGATGTTTTTAAGTGAAATTTTAAAATAGTTTTCCTGTAAGCGTAATTGGTCTCCAAGTTTTAAATGGTTCTATTCTAATTCTGATAAATAATACTCCTTTAAGGTTTATGTCTTTGAAATGTCATTGTAAAGTCTTAGCTTGGATTTCTAAACCTGTTAAACTTATGGATGATAGAACCAATTTAATCACCGGAGTATTTTTAATACTAAGCTCACTGGGCGTATTTATCGAAATTTTTAGAGCAAAAAAGGCTGATAAGCGCTATTAGAAAAATTTGCTCTTTGTTAAAATGTCTCAGTTAGTGATACACTAGCAGAGACATTTTACCTATGGTATAAAAATCAAAGTAGTTATTTTATAAATGCATTTACGATTATAAACGGGCTGATAGGTTGATACACCAATCAGTAGTCAATTTAAACCAAAGTATTAAATTTCGATTCAATGTGTGCCCTTGCCTTTTTTTGAAATTCATCAGGAGTTTCACCAGTTTGCTTTTTAAAGAAACGGCTAAAATAAGGGCGATCAGAAAAGCCTAAATCATAAGCAATTTCTTTAATGGTCACCTCACTGTGGATCATTCGTCTCTTGGCTTCCAGAATAATCCGGTCATGAATAATTTGTGTACCGGTTTTATCTAACTTTTCTTTCAGTATTTGATTTAAACGTTTGGAACTAATCCCTAGTTTACCTGCATAAAAATCAATATTGGTCACCGTTAGGAAATTACTTTCCAGCAGCATTAGAAATTCGTAAACTCTCTTTTGATGAACATCATGACTGGTAAATTCATGTTCCTTAACACTGATTAATTTAAGCAGAAATACTTTAAGTAAAGCCTTAAGCATGATGAAACGATTCCCATCACGGTTATATTCATCTTCCATAATTTGATAGATGGCCCCAAGTTCCCTTGAAGATGCTGCATCTAACCTTAAACAGGAAAATTCTCCCTGAACATTAAAAATCCTGAAAAGATCAAGTAAGAAATCTTTGTCTTCTTCTTCCAGCATTGATCTTTTAAAAGAAATCAACTCGCCATTTTTTCCTGCCTTATTCAATTGATGTACCCGGTAAGGTGGTATCAGATAAATCCAGTCGCCTTTAATGTTAAAATTAGGATCTGATATGCTGTGCAATGGATCTTCATTCTTTAACCATACCACTTCAAAAAAATCTTTCCTGCCCGGATCATTTAGGTAACTAGGTGGGCAATTGTTCAGATTCCGAATATAAATAAGTGATTTTTCTAATGGAGTGGGTGCAGCTACAATCATGTTGATCCAAAGATAAGTACTTGTATTTTATTGCTTTGGACATTCAGCACATTTTGGTGGACTATTCGGAAATGAGCGGGTATTTATGTTAAAAGGATGACTTTTTAATGATGCGTTTAGCTAATTGTCCCACATTATGTGGCGATTGTATAACTACTGACCCTGGAGATCCATTTACCTTTGAAACATCGAATACGATGATATGGAAATGCAAAATATAATAGAAGAATCAATAGATAATCAGCAATTGGTTTGGGATTTACAATCGAATTTAGAATTGGTACTGAATGAGAATTTAAAACTGGCTAAAAAAATGGATCTGGAAAGTCTGGTTCCTTTCATTAATTACATTCAGCAATCTCCACGTATTTTTCTAATTTCTGCCGGAAGGTCAGGTTTCTCCATGCGCTCTGCTGCCATGCGATTGATGCATTTAGGTTTAGCGGTACATGTTGTTGGCGATACCACTACGCCAGCTATTCAGAAAGATGATTTACTTATTGCAGCTTCTGGCTCTGGCACCACCAGTGGAATTGTAAGGGCTGCCGAGAAAGCAGTTTCAGTAGGGGCAAAGCTTGTGGCCATTACCGCTGATCAGCAATCTGCACTCGCTAAGGTGGCAGATCATCTCATTTATATCCCTGCTGCGGGAAAGGAAGAGCATGGTAGCGGAAAGTCACAACAATACGCGGGCAGTTTATTTGAACAGTTTTTACTGCTTTTAATGGATACCGTATTTCAATCGTTATGGAAACTCGATGGTACACCTGCGGAAGAACTATATAAAAGACACGCTAATCTCGAATAATATATTTTAAATTTTAATTATAAATCAATACCATCATGGCAAAATTACAAGTAGCAATAGATTTGTTAACTACTGAAGAGGCACTGGCACTAGCGGCAAAAGTAGCTCCTTATGTAGATATTATTGAGTTGGGTACACCATTAATCAAAAACGTAGGTTCATCGGTAATCACCGCAATGAAAAATGCACACCCTGATAAATTGGTTTTTGCTGATTTAAAAACTGCTGATGCAGGCGAACTGGAAGCTGATATTGCATTTAAAGCAGGTGCAGATTTAGTAACCGTTATGGGCGCAGCCGGAAATGCCACCATAATTGGTGCAGTTAAAGCCGCTAAAGCACATGGAAAAGGTGTAGTAGTAGATACTATTGGTTATCCTGACCGTGTGAAAAGAGCGCAGGAAGTAACAGAATTAGGCGTTAAGTTTGTAGAACTACACGCCGGCTTAGACGAGCAATGGACAGATGGTTATTCTATCCAGGTTTTAATTGATGAGGCAGCTAGAGTAGGTGTACCTGTATCAATTGCTGGCGGAGTAAATATTGATAACGTTGCAGCGGTTGTTAAATCTGGTGTAGAAGTTGTGGTAGCTGGTGCAGCCATTTATGGTGCAGAAGATCCTGCAGCTGCGGCAAAAGCATTGCGTGAAGCGATTGAAGCTGCTGTTTAAGCTTTAATTCACTATTTTTAAAAAATGGAGCGATCGAATAATCGCTCAATTTTTTATTTTAATTATTTATAAAGATTATACAACAGCAGGTCGGCCTAATTTTTTCAATAGACGGAAATGCGAAATCAGTGCCGATGAAAAGGTATTGTTTTCATGATAGGGGATACCATATTCTAAAGCTGTCTGCTTCACAATTACAGCAATACGCCCATAATGAACATGGCAAATCTTTGGAAAAAGATGATGTTCAATCTGCCTGTTTAAACCACCTAAAAAGAAAGCCGCCATTGGAGATTGCGTAGCAAAATTTGCCGTAGTACGCATTTGATGTTCTGCCCAGGCTTCTTCCATATTTCCACTTTCATCTGGCTTCGGAAATGTAGTTTCTTCTACTACATGTGCCAGTTGAAAAACCAGCCCCATGGTAATGCCCTGTGCCAGATGCAATAAAACAAAACCAATCAACACCTGCCACCAGTGGAGATTCATCACCACCATTGGAAGAATAATAAAAAGTCCGTAATATAAAAATTTGAAGAAAAACAGATTGAAATACTCTATTTTAGGGTGTATATTTTCACGTGCTCCGATACGTTGCTGAAAGAATTTCTTATAATCCTTCCGCAGCACCCATGATAATGAAGCCAATCCGTATAAAGGAAATGCATACCATTGTTGATAGCGCTGATGCGGTTCCAGTTTATCCTCATGGTTAATGCGAATTAATCCTGGCGCAATTTCAATATCTTCATCATGACCTGGAATATTGGTATAGGTATGGTGAACAATATTATGAGTAATGTTCCACACATAAGGACTCGCACCCACCAGGTGAAATAGCATGCTTAAAGTTTTGTTGGTTCGCTTGCTGGCAGAAAAGGCCCCGTGAATGGCATCATGGCAAATGTTAAACCCAATAAATGCACAAACTACACCAAGTAACAGGGTGAGGAAGGTGAGGGTAATCCCATTTAAATCAATCAGAATAATGGTGAGGTAAAGTAAGATAAATAAGCTCAGAAAAATAAATGTTTTAAGCCACATCAGGCCATTTGCATGAATACTTAAATTGCGTGATGCAAAATCGGCATTTACATTCTGCCTTAATGTTGCATAAAAATTGGCACCGTTCTGCGCCGGAAATTTTGTTTTTGCTTTCATGTCTCTTCTTCTAACCACCCTATGTACAGGGTCGATACTTCCGAGTTCATCAAGCTATTTAACTGCAAGTAATTTAAACAGTCAAGGTATGAACGTAATATGTGATGATAAGTTTTATATTATAATTATTTATGTTGAATAATCCGTTTCCTATAAGTTGTAAAATGAGAAAGCCCCATATTTCTATGAGGCTGAATTATTTTTGCTTTAAAGACATCCATCGTTTAAAGCATAAACCAAACAAACTAAATAATAGACAAAGTAAAACTTAAATTGTTTTCTGGTTTTTGAAAAAAGTTGAAATTTATTCTTTTTGTAATTGATTTGTAAATCCATCCAATAATTCCATTGTTTTTACAGCTTCTTCTCCACTGCAAGGATTTTCAGCCTGATTTAGAAAATAGGCTACTACTTTTTCAATCATAGGTTGCTCTACGTGAGCCAAAGGAAGAAAATCTAATTTTTCATCTTCTCCATTTATAGTTAGTATAATCTGATGGCCAAACATTGGAAAGCTAATTTTGCCTTTCGTACCAAAAATTTCACAGCGATCAAGTTGCTGTTCTTCTGCTACAGTAAAACACCAGGTGCCATTAAACACCACACCATTTTCAAATAAAATATGCCCGGTTACCAGATCATCCACTTGCCCGTTTCCAGATTGATTGACAGCAATACCATGAGCGGTTTTAATTTCTCCGAAATAATATAACATTAAATCAAGCTGATGAGGTGCCAGATCGTGGAAAAGTCCACCACCGGCAATTTCCGGATTTGTTCTCCAATCAGATTCAGCACTGGCAATGACATTGCTTTTTTGAGGTTGCAACATCTTTAAGTCGATAAACCGGATATCGCCAATCGCCTGTTCCTCCAGAAGTGATTTGATTTTTAAGAACAAGGGTTGCAGCCTTCTATAGTGTGCAACAGAGAGTTTTATACCATATTGGTTGGACGCTGCGACCATTCTTTTAGCCGCTTCACTATTTAAAGCCATTGGTTTTTCCACATACACAGGCTTTCCCGCCGCAAGAGACTTAATCGTAAATTCTTCATGCTGAAGGGGAGGAGTAGCAATATAAATGGCATTTACTTCCGGGTCATTAATTAATTCGTCTGCGTTACTGTACCATTTTGGTACGCCATGTCGCTTTGCATAATCTTCAGCTTTTGCAGCATTTCTTCGCATTACAGCTACAAGCGAAGAATTGGATGCCTTGTTGAAAGCAGGTCCGCTTTTTACTTCCGTTACATCTCCACAACCAATAATTCCCCATTTTATCTCCGTCATATGCATAAATTTAATTTGGTTGGTAAGTTAAGGATAGTGACTTAAGATAGAAAGCGAGATTTATTATTTTTGTTTTAGAAGACCGATCAATAATTTTGCTAAAGATTCTGAAGAAGTAGAATATGTTGTTCTAGAAATTAATTAACGGATATTTAAATTAATTTATTACTATCGTATAAATTTAACATCATAGTTTATAATTTTAACCGTATTACCTTCTAAATCCATTGTAAATGTTTCGTAAGTATCACTTATTGATCTCCTAACCGCATAAATTAAAACATAATTTCCTGAGTTTTTATTCCCTTTAATTGTTTTTGTGTGAGATGAAATTAATGCAATTTTTTTTACAGGCCCAAATTCAGCTGCAACTTTTTCATAATCCTTATGTAAAGCTTCTTTACTTGCTACCTTATAAAAAGGTGTACCAAATAAAGTATAGGTTTGATCGTAATTTTTATTTATTAAAGCCGTATAAAAGCTTTCTGCAACATTTGCAGCTTGTTTTTGATCGGCTGGATCTTCTGTTTTTGTTATGGTGCGTGTTGTAACTTTAATACAACCTCCAATTAAAATCAAAAGTAATGGAAAGAATAAGACCTTTTTATTTTTCATTTTTTATCGATTAAATTTAATAACAATTTAGGATTAGCTATATTTTTAGCGCTTGGTGAGGTCAATAGTATGAGGTATAGAAAGTTAGTTTTTCTATAAAATATGATTTGAACAGGAACTTTTTTGTATAAATGATTACTGAAAAAACAAATATTTGGATCAGTATTATTATTAAACTTTATTCCTAGATTATTTATTTCGGTATTATAGCCTATTAATGAATCAGTTTTAATTGTATTCTTTACAGGAGTACCATTTAAAGAAATGCTGATATGATGAATACGCTGAATATTACTATCGAAACTGCTGTTTGCATCAATATCTTCAGTCAGTTTGATAAGTTTATATGCTTTTCCGTTAATAGAAGTGTTTTGGTCATATAAGTCGATATTTGAAAGTAGTTTATTATCATCTTTAGTGGCAAATTTATAAATGATAATTTTATAGCTATCATGTTCATTTGTGTAGTTGAATGTTGAGATAGGAAAAGAAACTCGGCTAAAATGCGCAAAATCTGGCTCAATAGAGTCAGATTTTGTTTTAGAAAATAAAAATTTATAATCACCTGTTTTCTCAGGCATAAATATGCCCTCCCTCAATTGTTCTTGGTTAGCGTCCTTCAATGCTGAAAACATTTTCAATCATACATAAATGATGAGAGCACATGGAATGAGAAAAAGTAAATTTTGGTTTTTCAATTTTTCTTTTTTTAGAAAACTGGATGATCTGCTACATCTAGTTTTTTGTTTTTTCATTTTTTGGTTCGAGATTAAATTAAATATTTGATTTAAATGTCATCAAGAATGTACCTTAAATTTTGGCTTGATGAGTAGCGTGATAAATTAAATGGTATAGAAAAATGTAAGTATCAAAATTTTACAGGTTCAAGGTTCGCCAACCTATCTTTAAACATGATGTCTTTTTTTCGTTTTCCGAATAAACCAAGTATAACAAATAGTCCCGCTAAAGACATCATTGCTGATTTAGGGTGAAAAATGAAATGGATAATAATTAAGATAATGGCTACAATTAATAATGAAACAATTAATGTCAACCCGGCCTTGGTGGTGAAAAAACCTGGTCTAAAAACTATTTTATTGTCAGTATCTTTATTAAGATTGTATTCAGTTATAAAGGAATAAAAAAGGCTGAATACACTTTCTTCCATGATGGCAGTCTTTTGGTCTTTATCGTTAAATGATAAATTTTTACTTGAACCATCACGGAGATATAAAGTTATAAAAGTGACACTTGATGCCGAGAAATAACAATTGTAAGCCTTAATTTTATCCCACTCGTAGATTGACTCATTTTTGAGTTCTTCATTTTGTAAATCATACTCAGCTACTTTAAATGCATCAGGATTGAAATCCAAAATAGTTTTTCGTGTAAATGAGCGCTTAAATTTTTTCTGAAATAAAAATGGAATAATAGTTAATATTATCCATGCAACTACACCAAATTTGGGCATCATTAATAATTTTCCAATATAAATTACCAAGAGAGTAAGTGATATATATATGGGAAAAGCATACAAAAATGCTTTCCCCATATTATAACTTTTTGATGTATATGATATCTGTTTATTCAACATCTTATTTATTGACTTTGAGCTGCTTGATAAATATCATACGATAAAGTGCCTACAGCTATTCCCACTCCAACCGTTCCGTCATATGCCTCACCTAAACCAGTAAATTCAGAAGCACCTGCCAAAGCAGCAAGGCCTAGGGCTATCCAGTCATCCGAAGTCGCATTACCATTAATTAAATGGTAAACCGCTGGCCCACCGCCTGCTATCATACCTATTACCGTTCCACTACTTGTAATTGCTTTAAAAGCCACACCACCTATAGCTTCACCATTGGCAACAAAATTCAGCGCATTGGCACCAGTCATTGATGTGCCATAAGAATCCATACCAATTGTAACTGCTGCAAATCCTCCCAATTCAGAATTAGAAGAGTTTGCCGTAATCGTTACAGTATTTAACTGTATTGGATTAGATCCTGTTCCAAATCCATATCCTCCGCCATCTCCACCTGCTCCTGAGCTACCACCACCTCCGCTATCAAAAGATATATTGGAAAACATAGCATCGCCACCTCCACTGAAATCATAATTGCCTTCAGCATAATTTCCGATACCATTCTCAGCAATGTCATTAAGCATTTGGGCAGCGGTCATTCCACCTTTAATGCTTAGTCCTTCCATTTCAGTCATTAACTCAATTTCCTGAGTTAATAGATCAAAGTTTAATTTTTGTTTTTTCATTTTTTTTAGTTTGAGTTTAAAAAAAAATTGGTTAGATATCAATAATTAAATGTCATTAAGAATTATGAAGGAATTATGAAGAAATCATACAGGCTTGCATTTTAAAACTAAAAGATTCTAATTTGGTGATCTAATTAATTGCCGATGAAATTACGTGCTTTTCCTACTGATAGACAATTAGATATGATGGACTGCGGTCCAGCTTGTTTAAAAATGATTGCTAAATATTACGGTAAATTTTATTCTTTACAATATTTAAGAGATAAGTGTGGCGTAACAAAGGAAGGTGTATCATTTGATGATATTAGCCACGCAGGAGAAAGCATTGGGTTACGTACTTTGTCTTTAAAGTGCACCATAGATGAATTACTTATTAAAGTACCATTGCCAGTAATTATTCATTGGGATAATAGTCATTTTGTTGTGGTTTACGCTTTAAAAAAGCAAGCGAAGAATGCAGGTATTGTTTATATATCTGACCCTGCTAAAGGTCATGTAAAATATAATTTGATAGAGTTTGCCGCTAAATGGTTAAAAAAAGGTACGGAAAAGGGTATTTTAATGGCGATAGAACCACAAGCAACATTTTATGAGAAGAATGGAGATGAAAAGTTAAGCAGAAAGAAAACATTAGAGAATTTTATAGGTTATTTTCTTCCGTATAAGAAAAGTTTTGTTAACCTATTTGTGGTCATGTTATTGGTTACCATATTACAGGGACTGTTGCCTTTTATCAGTAAAGCAGTAATAGATGTTGGTATACAAACACAAGATATAGATTTTATTAATATTGTACTAGTGGCCAACATAGCCATTATCGTTAGCGTATTACTTAGCAATATGGTACGCGATTGGATTTTGTTGCATATTACCTCAAGGGTAAATATTGCCTTAATATCCGACTATCTAATCAAGCTGATGCGCTTGCCCATTACCTTTTTCGAAAACAAAATGACGGGTGATATCTTGCAACGTGCGCAGGATAATGAAAGAATAAGATCATTCATTATGAATAATTCTCTAGGTATGATTTTCTCCTCTCTCACCTTTGTTGTTTTTGGTATTATCATGTTTATTTACAATCCAATAATATGCTATATATTTCTAATTGGTAGTATGATTTATGTAGGTTGGGTAATGGCCTTTTTAAACATCAGGAAAAAGCTAGATTGGGAATACTTCGATCTTGTTTCTAAAAACCAAAGTTACTGGGTAGAAACAATTTCTGCTATACAAGACATCAAGATTAATAATTATGAAAAGCAAAAGCGCTGGAAGTGGGAGAATATACAGGCTAGGTTATATAAGGTAAACTTAAAAGTTCTTAATATCACAAACACCCAAAATTCAGGCGCACAGTTTATAGATAGTTTAAAAAATTTATTTATTACGTTTTATTGTGCCAGGGCAGTAATTAATGGTGAGATCACCTTCGGTGTAATGATTTCCATTCAATTCATTATCGGTATGCTAAATGCACCCGTTGTACAATTTATCCAGTTTATTATTTCCTTCCAATTTGCTAAAATTAGTTTTTTAAGACTCAATGAAATTCACCAGTTAGAAGATGAACATGAAAATGTTGGGCAGAACAGTATAGAATTGCCAGAAAACAAAAGTTTAATTATTAATAATGTGGCTTTCCAATATACGCCTAATAGCAAATTGGTATTGCAAGGAATAAGATTAGTTATTCCTGAAGGGAAGGTTACTGCAATAGTAGGTGATAGCGGTAGTGGCAAATCAACGCTATTAAAATTGCTGCTCCGCTTGTACAAGCCCAGTTATGGTGAAATAAGAATAGGAGACATGAATATTAATAATGTGAGTTTACGCCAGTGGAGAGATAGGTGTGGTGCTGTAATGCAGGATGGTAAAATATTTAATGATACGATACTGAATAATATTGTTTTGGATGATGAGAAAATTGATTATGAAAAACTAAAAAAGGCATTAGTTACAGCTAATATTAGCCAGGAGATAGAGCAGCTACCATTGGGCTACCAAACAGTAATGGGGGAGCAGGGACGCGGTTTAAGCGGCGGGCAGAAGCAAAGAATATTAATTGCCCGGGCATTATATAAAAATCCGGATTATTTATTTTTTGATGAGGCAACAAACTCACTTGATACGATAAATGAACAAAAAATAACCGCTGCGCTGGATGATGTTTTTAAAGATAAAACGGTGATTGTGGTAGCACATCGTTTAAGTACCATTCGTAAAGCTCATCAGATTATTGTAATGCAAAATGGAATGGTGATAGAAATTGGTAACCATGAGACTTTAATAGAAAAGAATGGACGTTATAATCAATTGGTAAAGTCGCAATTAGATTTAAGTGTATCTGCTATTAATGAAAATGTTGTTGCTGTAGAGGGAAATTAACTTTAATTAACATGGAAAATTCTAAATTAATTTTGGCGCTACAAACAGAGAGAAGCGAGGAAGTACAGCACATTATCGAACGCATGCCTACTGGTTTCGGTTTTCGCGTGTCATCTATAGTTTTTTGTCTCTTTGTTTTAATGTTTTTCTTCGGTTGGTTCATTCGCTATCCAGATGTTGTTAAAGGCGAAATCACCATAAATGCAAACAATACTGCTTTAAAATTAATTGCCAATAGCAATGGCAAATTGAAAATTAATGGAATCAAATCTATGGATAATGTTAGAGAAGGGCAGTTATTGGCATATATTGATAACTCAACCGATCCAAAGAATGTAATGTACATAGATAGTTTACTTAAATCTTTCAATCCAAATACAGATAATATTTTAGAAATGCTTCATGAACTTCCGCGTAACTTATCATTTGGGGAACTCAATTCAAAATATTATGCATTTGTGAGCAGTTTACAAGATTTTACCAATTACAAAAATGATAAACTATTAGATAAAGAAGGACAAAATTACCGCGAATTACTCCGCGAGCAAAAAAATGCGATAAAAACTTCCTCAAAAAGAGTAGAAATGGCAAAAAACAATTTAGGTTATGCTTATAAATTTTTTAAGCGAGATTCAATATTATTTTCAAAAAGGGTTATTAGTGAATCAGAATTAGATAAAACCCAAATGAGTTACCTTTCAAGTAAAGATGGTTTGCAAAATGCCATTAACAATTTAATTAATGCACAACAATCAGCTCAGCAAACGACAAGTAAACTACAAGAATTAATGATCCAAAATCCAGAGAAAGCCAAAGAATTAAAAATAGCCCTAATCTCTGCCTACAATGATTTGAGTGACAGTATCAAAGGCTGGGAGCAAAAATATGTTTTCATAGCCGCGTTTGATGGGAAAGTTCAGTTCCTCAAATTTTATAGTGAAAATCAGTTTCTGCAATCTGGAGAGCCTGTATTTACCATTGTACCTAAACAAGAAAAAGCATTCGGTCAAGTGATTCTACCTGCACAAGGCAGTGGTAAAATTAAAACTGGCCAAGAAGTAATAGTTAAATTAGATAATTATCCATATATGGAATATGGTTCGGTAACTGGACGCATTAAATCTATTTCGCTCACTACCAATATCACTAAGACGGAAAAAAACGAAGTGGAAACTTATATGTTACTGGTAGATTTTCCAAACCAGTTGAAAACAAATTACGGAACTAATTTAGCTTTTAAAACAGAAGCAAAAGGATCCGCTGAGATTATAACGAATGATAGGCGACTAATTCAACGTTTATTTGATAATTTAAAGTATGTGTTGAAGAAATAGTCCAGGTGATAAACTTATTCGTAATTAAGATTTAAATCTCGGAATTTGATAGTTGAAAAGCGTAGACATTTATTAAATACTATGAACATCAATGCATTTTCTCTTAACTGAGCATATTCCTAAAGGCAACTGGAGAAAGATTTGTTTTCTTTTTAAACAATGTACTGAAAGATTGGGCATGCTCAAAACCAAGTGCATAAGCAATTTCATTAACAGACAACGTTGTGGTAGAAAGTTTCTCCTTCGCTTTCGCAATTAATTTTTCATGAATATGCTGCTGCGTATTCTGCCCCGTATGAACCCGCAATAAATCGCTTAAATAATTAGGCGATAAATTCAGCTTGTCTGCCAGGTAATGTACCGTAAGTAAGCCAGTACTTGCCGTATGGTTTGCATTAAAGTAGTCATCAATAACCTGTTCAAATTTTACCAGCAATTGATGGTTATTATTTTTTCGTGTAATAAACTGTCTCTCGTAGAAACGATTAGAGTAATTGAGCAGCAATTCAATCTGCGATAAAATAATTTCCTGTGTATGCCTGTCAATATGCAAACACTCCTTGTCAATTTTTTTGAGGATGGTAATTAAATTATCTTCCTCCTCTGAGGAAAGATGCAGGGCCTCATTTACAGCGTAAGAGAAGAAACCGTAGTTATTTATCGTATTTGCCAAGGCATGTTTGAGTAAAAAGTCTGGGTGAAAGAAGAGCAAATAACCTGAACCACATTCCATGGTTTGCAAATCAAGAGATTGAACCTGATTGGGTGCTGTAAAGCTAAGTACGCCTTTGTCGTAATCATAATGCTGCTGACCATATTTTATTTTTCCTGTAGCTTCACGTTTCAGTGCGATGCAATAAAAGCGGTTAACAAACCCCTTCCACACTTCATCTTCAATAAATATACATTCTGCCAGATTGATTACACTCACTAAAGGGTGATAGGGCTCTGGAAGCGATAATAAACGATGAAATGCTGATATGGATGAAATGGCGTTCATGGTAATGCTAATTTAAAGATAAATAAATTGAAAAGGCACAACTCCAGTTGTTCTGAAAGTTGTGCCTGTGGTTTAATCAATAAGTCCCATGCTAAATTCGTCATAAGCACTACCTGTATCGGTACCCAAGGGAATGATGCTTTCTAGTTTTAAAACATCACTTTCACTAAGATGAATAGCTGCTGCTGCGATATTTTGTTCTAAATATTTTCTCCTTTTAGTACCTGGGATTGGGACAATTCCTTTATTCATCATCCATGCAAGTCCCAATTGTGTAGCAGTTATATTTTTGTCTGCTGCCATAGCTTCAATGGCATCAACGAGTTCGATGTTTTTGTGAAAATACGCTTCCTGAAAACGGGGAATTGATCTTCTAAAATCGTTAGCAGGTAAATCTTCAATGGTACGAATCTGACCGGAAAGGAATCCTCGCCCAAGCGGTGAATAAGCTACAAAACTGATTTCCAGTTCTTCCAATGTTTGCAAGATCCCTCTTTCTTCTACAGTGCGTTCAAACAGTGAATATTCGCTTTGTACTGCACTGATTGGGTGCACAGCATGGGCTTTTTTTATTGTTTCTGAAGAAACTTCCGACAAACCAATATGGCCAATTTTTCCTTCTTTTACCAATTCACTCATGGCTTCAACGGTTTCTTCAATAGGAGTGTTCCGATCTAAACGATGAAGATAGTATAAATCGATGTAATCAGTTTTAAGGTTTTTAAGCGAACGCTCCAACGCTTTTTTTACATATTTTTTCTGACCATTGATTGCCCATGTTACTTTATTATTGTCGTCTATTTCCCAACCGAATTTAGTGGCAATAATATAATCATTCCTATGACCATCTATCGCTTTTGCAATGAGCTGTTCATTTTTTAAAGGACCATATAAATCAGCGGTATCCAAAAAGTTAACGCCTAATTCCTTTGATCTATGAATGGTGGCAATGGCTTCTTTTTCATCAGCCTTTCCATACATATCAGCCTCTTCAAAGCCTGTCATTCCCATACAGCCTAATCCCATTACCGGAACGATTAAACCTTGATTACCTAGCTTTATTTTTTTGATTTCCATAATTACTTATTTTATGGTTCAAAGCTCGGGAAGATCGAAAGCGCAACTGTATGCAAAACCCTGAAAGTTGTTTGCAAATCAATGAAGATGATTTTAGATAAGGATGAGATTATGGGGCTTATTGAAAAAAGAATAATTTAACCACCCTAGTTTTTAACTCTACCCTGTTCGCTGTTTGTACTCGTTTCATCATGTTTACGCTGACCAGAAATTGATTTGCCAAAGCGATAACTTAAAGTAAGGATTGCTGTTCTGGTATCTAATACATTACGGTAGTTTGCCTGTGTTTGGAGAAGATTATTAATGGTACCGCTATTTACATAAGAATGAAACAGATCATTAACAACTAATTTTAAACTTGTATTTGTTGATATTTTTTTTGAAATGGCTGCATTTACTCTATTTTGAGTACCCGCCACAAACTGTACATTGGTTACCTTACTTTGATAATAACCATCAATCTGTATAATCCAATCGCCTTTTATTTTAAACTGAAACTGTGGTTTAATATAATAAAAGGTGCCTTTTGTATCAAGGTAGCCAGTATAGAAAGAACCAGTAGCATGAATATTTGAGACCTGCCCGTATAAATTTACATTAAACCACGGTAGGAGGTCGAAATTACCATTAACAGAGAGCGATTTAAATACAGATTGCCCAATATTGCCCGGCCGGCTATAATAGATCCCATCCAAAATTTCAATGGTTTCATTTACCTGATCTGAGGTTTTACTGTAACTTAGCGTAGTAGTGAGCCTGCTTTTATAAGTATGAGATAGCTCTATGCTGTTTGAATATGAAGGATTTAGAAAAGGATTACCCGTGTAATAGGTGAATTTGTCAATTGGAGAAATGAAAGGATTTAAGTCCTGGTAATAAGGTCGGTCAATTCTTCGTCCATAATTAATTCCAATGAGGTTGTTGCCCATCGTATCCAATTTATATTGTAAATATAAAGTTGGAAATAGTCCAGTGTGGTTCCTATTGAAAGTAGAGTCTCTCTTTTGTACATTACCCAATTGATGGCCTTTGGAAAATGTACTTTCCATCCTTAGCCCAGCCTGTACCGTTAACCGTTTAAATTCTTTATTTGCACTTATATAAACAGCATTTATATTTTCCCGGTAATTGAAATGATTTGTTTTACTATAATCAGGTATTTTCACATTAGCAACGGTATAAAAATAGTTTGCCTCATTATCCGTTAACGTAATATTTGATTTAGCCCCTAAAGAAAGCTTAATGCCATTTTTGAAGGGATGGCTATAATCTGCCTTAGCAGCATAAATTTTAATATCCGTGGGTAAATCGCCAGTCAGCAATTCATTATTAGTCAGCATTCCATTTCTTAAATAACTGCTGTTAGTAAAAGATTGCTGCCTGCCCATATCATAGTTTAAATAATCTACATCTACGGTTAATGCACCGCCCTCTTTATTATATTGATGTCGGTAATTCAGGTTTACATTGGTGTTTTTAAAAGTACCATCCTGATTATTATTAGCAACAATGGTTGAATCCAATTGATTCGCTTCATTCAAGAATTGACTATTTACAATTGCCTTTTGTTTATTAGGGCGGGATATTGCCGTTAAACTGATGCCTAATGTTGTTTTGTCAGATACATAATAATCTAAGCCAAGCCTGGAAGTTATACTTTGTCCGGTATTGCGTGTAAAAGAATTCTGCAAAAAATTAGAAGTTGTTTCGCCAATCGAATTTTGAAAATGCCGGTTAATATCCAAATCGCTGTAGCTGTTCGTTGTAATGTAACTGAGATTCTCTGAAATGTTAATTTTATTGTTTCGGTAGTTCACATTAAAGCTATTATTTGTTCGGGCATAATTGCCTTGGATATACCCCAGATTTATACCTCCATTAATTCCAACGATTTTAGTTTTCTTGGTGCGTATATTTATAACCCCACCATTACCAGCAGCATCATATCTGGAAGAAGGGTTTGTCATGAGTTCAATCTGATCCAATGATGCAGATGGCAATGATCTTAAATAATTCTCAAGATCTGAACCAGAAAGATAAGTTGGTTTATCGTCAATAAAGATCGTGGTAGCCTTACCCTTCAGTGTAATGATACCATTTTGACCCATAATTACTCCTGGCGATTTTTCCAATACTTCAAGAGCGGTACCACCTGTTGCAGTAAGCATGGCATCTACATTAACAACCATTTTATCAATTTTCTGCTCAATCAAAGGTTTATTCGCAGTAATTTTCACTTCGTTTAAGGCTACGATAGAAGGTTGTAATATGATATCCAGTGCTTTAAATGTGCTGTCTACATTAAAATTTCTATAGTCTCTTTGATATCCTATTGAAGTAATGGTAACTTTATAAATACCTCTTTTAACAGCCTTAAAAAAATAATTTCCTTTTATATCAGTCACTGCAGACAATATAATCGAAGAATCAGCAAGCCCCATAAGTGATACATTGGCACCCGTTATAGGTTGATTCACATGATTTAATACTTTGCCGCTAATAGAAAGTTCGTTTTGAGCATAAGTTGAAAATGTAATTAACATCAATAAAATCATCAGGATATTTGCCGTTCTCAATTTCATGTCAGGAGCAGTTAAAGTAAAATAGATAGGTTAATTCTTAACTTCGGAAGAAGATGATTTCGTTAATGCTTGCTGGATATCCAAACCCAATTGCCTAATTAATTTATAAACTGATCCTGATGCCTTTTCTTTGTCTAATTTAATCATTAACTGCTTTTCACTAAGTTCAATGCTATAAGTATCTTTTAATTTCCAATTCGTTTCATTAGCTTCATTTTCTCCTGCTTGAGCCAATGCCTTAATAATTATACGCTTAATGTCTTCCTCTTTTAAAGAATTAAAGCTAGCATTCAACGCATACTCAGTATCACTGTTGCTAATGCTAACTGAAGTTGTTTCAGTAGAGGTTTTAGATTGTTTTGATTTTTGCTGACCGAAGGCCACTCCAGTAATCAATAGCGCTATGGCTATAACAAGAATTGTTTTCATAATATGTTTTCTTTAATTTCTAGAACAAATCTGAAATAAAACAATCTAGATCATGGTTAATGATGAGTTAACGAAGTGTTAATGATATTAAATAATCAGTTTAATGATTTGGATAAAACTATTTTTGTTAAACAATGGAAAGAAAATTTACAATCAGGATGCTGATAATCCTGTCAATATTAATTATTGGCACATTGTCATATATACAATACTACCTTATACATAATACTTACGAATTAACGAAGGAAAAATACTATACGGAAGTAAAGAAGCGGATCACTGAATTAATGAATACGGCTGTAGTTGATTCTTTTGAAAATAAGGCACAAGAAAATGTGAAACAAGTTATTATTGAGGCATATCATAACGAGCATAAATCAGACAAAAAGCTTATTATTAAGGCGCTAAAGGACGATAATAAAGAATTATATCAACAGTTAAATAGTCATCTGTTTCAAAATCTTAAACGCAGCAAAGATTTAAGAAACGTTCAATATAAGTCGCAATATGAAGAGATTGTTATTGAAAGGGAAGGCATTTTGGACACATTGCTTTCTTCGAAGGATTTGCCCGTATTGCTTTTCGGACATAAATTTAACGATTCCAATACATTGCTGTTAAATCATAATGAAACAATCAGTGTGATCAATAAAAATAGCCGCGATAAGGGAATAAGTTATAGTCAAAACCTTAAACTCATTGTCAGGACATCCAATTATATTAATGTATCTGGTTGGAAACAGGCTGTTTTTAATCGGATGCTGGGCACATTTCTATTGGGTGCAACATTAATTATTGCTGTCATTTCATTACTGTTTATGGTTTTTAGCGCAATGATCAGACAAAAGAAAATTGCAGATATCAAAACTGATTTTGCCAATAATATTACCCATGAATTAAAAACGCCGCTTAGTTCTGTAAGTTTGATTTTGAAAAGCATGAGCCGAGATGATGTAAAAACAAATATTACATTGCTGGATGATTTGATGCAATCTTTAAACAGGCAATATTTGAAAATTCAACATATTGTAGATAGCGTTTTAGAAGGCGCTATGTTGACAGAAATTGCTGTTCAAATTGAGGAAGTAGATATGCTTACTTTTTTAAATCATTATGCGCAAGACCTTAGGTTGCCATCTCACAAGTTTGCCATTAACATTGATCCGAATTCGAGTAGCATTCGTACAAACCCACTTTTTATAGAAAAAATACTAAATGTGTATATCGAAAATGCGCAGAAATATAGTGAACCTGGAAAAATCATTGTGCTGGAATCTTCGATCACTGATAAATTTTATATTATCGCAGTAAAAGATGAGGGCTTGAGCATAAATGAAAAGCATCAGACGCATATCTTCGATAAATTTTACCGGGTTCCCGAAGAAAACCGGCATTCAGTTAAAGGTTTGGGCTTAGGTTTATTTTTAGCCAAACAGGCTGCAGATCGGATCCATGCTAAACTAGAATTAAAAAGTAAACCCGGTAAAGGGAGTACTTTTTTTATTAAGTTACCAATATGAGCGCAAACATCTTAATTGTTGAAGACGATATTGATCTTGGGCACCTGCTGAAGCAATATTTAAGTTTAAATCATTTTCAGGCAGATCAGGTGTTCAATGGTATTGAAGCCAGGGCTGCATTAAGGGAAAAACATTATGATATTCTAATTATTGATGTTATGATGCCTAAAGAAGATGGATTTCAGCTGGTTGAAAAAATGACTAAAAATTATCCTGATTTACCCTTCCTCTTTGTAACTGCCCGGAAGATGAAGGAAGATGTTGTAAAGGGACTGGAGCTTGGGGCTGACGATTATATTTTAAAACCTTTTGATGCTGACGAGCTTATTTTAAGAATCAAAAATATATTAAAGAGAACGAGCAAATTACCAAAAGATGTAGATTCAGTTATTCCCCTTGGAACTTACAGGTTTGATTCATGTAATATGCGATTAATATCACCTTCGTCTGAAATATTGCTTACTGAAAAAGAATGCCAATTGCTGCTTTATTTAAGTAAGCATCAAAACGAATTAATTAAAAGAAGTGATATTTTAAATTATTTGTGGAAGGAATCTGATTTCTTTAACGGGCGTAGCATGGATGTTTTCATCAGTAGATTACGTAAATACTTAGCAGACGATCCAAACATTCAGATTGAAAGTGTACGCGGAATCGGATTTAGGTTTTTTATTAAATTTTAAGTGTAACCCAAGTTTGTTTCACCAGATCCATACAGTAAGGATTTATCATTCGCTTATAAATGATTATTTTGTTGTTGAGCGATTTTAATGTTTCCTTCCATAATGAATCGCCATTTCAATTCCATGTTCATCTACAATAGGTTTTTGTGGAAAAGTATATTGTTGTGATGATTTTCCGTTTTGCTGAATGATGGTTTGCATAGCAGATAAACATAAAGCATCAAGGATATCATCCGGAGCGACTGCTGTTCTGTTAAACGCATGAATAGCCAATTGATAAAGGTTTTCATTTCGTGAATTAAAGTGTTGTGTCGGTGTTGATGTTCTGTACGGACATTTTGCTGTCCGCTCTGAACCCCATCAGATCGAGATTGGAATAACTGGTCACAAACCGCTCTTTTTCGCCCTGATCGGTAAAGTTAGTTTTGAAGATTTCCATCGCCATGGCGTTGAAATCTTCAAAACTGCGCCCCATGGCAGAACCAGGCAATATGCTGTTGAGATGTGCAATGGGTTCGGTCTGATTGCTCAGCGACTTACGCTGTTCGACGTGTTCATCCATTAGTTTTCTAGCATGCTGAAAGAAGGCTTTCGACTCCGGAGAACCATTGACCAAATTCATCATGTCGGTGATCAGCGACTGCATGGAAAGCTGTTGGCCAGATTGTTTAAATAAGGTAGAATAGTCGTATTCTGGACTGGAAAGATTGTCGAGGACCGTCTCTTTGAATGTTGCCAAAGCCGAATTCAGTGTTTCAATGGGATCCTGCATTCCCAATTCCGCAAAGTCGACCCCGTCAAAAATCTGGTCAAGGCCCTCCAGGTTCGCCGCACTGAAACTGGTTTCCAGGGTGGTCTCATAAAATTCAACGGGATCTCTCTTCTGGTAGGTAACATGCTGCTGTTTTTGGTACTTAGCCATACATTGCCCATGGGTCAGCTCGCGGATCCTGGTCAGATCTTCGATCGTCTTTTCCCGGTTGCCGCTCCGGCTGAGGTCGTCGATGTGCGCTTCGGAGTAGACAATGTTCAAATATTCGCTATATCGATCCAAGATTGCCTTCAGTTGGGGATGGTCATCGAGCTTGGTCAATATATTGGTATCCAGGTAAATCCTCATCGGTATTTGTCTTAGGTTATGATCAGTTTATTGCCTATTTGCTAGAGGTCAAAAATCAAAGGTGTTGACCACCCTGGGCAGCTTGGTGATCTTGAATTTGGCGCTTTCGGCATCTGCGACTTCAAGGAAATCAAAAATACCTTTTCCGGATTCCTCTACAAAGGATGTCCGGAAGGACTTATAGTCTTTGGTGGACATGAGCCGCTTGGCCTTGTCTAGCAGGGCGTCGAGCGTAACTTCTTTTCCGATGAGTTCCTTACTGAAAGAGCGTTTGATGACGTTGACAAAATCGTCATAGTTATCCAGTGGGATATCCAGTTTTCCCTTGATCAGCTTGTCACTGATGAACAGGTTGCTCAGCAAATGGTTGACAATGCCGAGCAGGATCACCAGCTGTTCTGCCTTTGGCGTCTGGATCTCATGCAATGCGCTATTGCCCAGGAACCTGATGGAATGCAGCCTGCGGGATTCGGCCTTACTCAGGTATCCCTTGCTGTGCAACAAATCGATCCTTTCCGCGAGATTCGCCTGTTTGATCTTCAGGTGGTTGCAGGTGGCCTCGATCACGGCCCTGAAGCCAGCTGCCGTAAGCAGCAACGAACCGACCTTGAGCGCATTGATGGTTTCCCTATAGATGCTCTTGATATTCTCGGGCAACTGGTGGATTCCGCTGAGCTCCTCGCCCTGCTCCAGATAGGGCGGATAGACATCGGCATCCTCATAGTATTCCATTTCACCATCCTGGTCTTCCCGCATCATAAAATTGTCTCCGTACATTTTCAGAAAGGAAATGTTTTCGCAGCCCGCACATTCGATGATACGGAACCGGTTTATCCACTGGAAATTATATTCGTCTTCCGAACCGCTGGTCTTTTTTTCAAAGAGCACCACATGCTTGCGTTCGCCTCCGCACCCCTGGCAGAAAAATTTTTCGAGAGTCTGATCCATTGCGAAAATTAACCAAAATATCCGGTTTTTTAAATCTGCATGGAGCCATTTTTCTTTTGGGTTATCCCAGACTCAGCTGGTAAATGCCGCTAACATTGCCTCGTGTCTATTCAGATGCGAGGAAAAAAATCATTGTTTGCTCGGTAGCTGATGGGGCAGGCCCCGGTTGCTTTCCGACTATACCACTGCCAGCACCTGGGCGATCAGCCCTAGCTCAAAATCCTCGGGCTTTTCCAGATGGTAGGCATCCTCGAAGGCCCTTAGGAACCTAAGATGTTCCTTCGCTGCAGGGTAGTTGTCCTGATGGAAGGAGATCCGCTCTTGGTATACTGCCTTTACCCGTTCAAAGCGGTCGGCATTGCCCCGTATATTTTTGGACAGCAGCGACTGGACGATTTTTTTTCTTTTACACCACATCGATGTTTCCGGCTTGATCACTACGGCATCCAGGCAGCCGAGTGCGCTCTCCAGCACCCAATCCACATACCGTGCGTTCTCGGAGATCAGCTGTGTCCAGGTTTCCGCCTGCTGATCGTTGCAGTCAAAGTTCCTCTCCATTTTCAACTGATCGAAAAACCATTGCAAGAAAGTTTCAGAACATTGTCCCAGTCCGTATTCGACCAGTTCTGACTGCCATTTCTCCATTTCCAGGATATCGATGGGGAGCTGTTTTTCGGCCAGATTGATGTAGTGTCCGATGTTGCCGGTCTGTTTCTCCCAGTAGGAGACCAGCCGCCAGTGCCACTTTTGCCCTATAGAAGATAGTCCACCAATGATCCCATGGATCTCTTCTGGCTGTGGAGCAGTGGCCAGCCACACTTTTACGGCCATATTTTTGACTCTGTCGTTCCATCTTGGGCTTTTGATGATATACAAAAGCTCCTTATCCATCCCGGCAAGCTTGTATTCCCCAATGATATGCATATAGGTCAGCATCACCGCATTGGTATGGACCCGATTGCCAGATAGCTGCGCTTTCACTGCCCGGGCAAAAAAATCGGGATCATCGATCAGCTTAAAGATGACCTGATAGAGCGGTCCAGGATGAAGCAGGTGGCTTTCGTCTCCGACCCGGTGATAGGTGGCGTCATGGTCTTTGAGCAGCAGTTCGGAGAGCTCGGCCTTTGCCGGTACCAGCACACCCTGGCGAACGAGTACCTCGTACTGGATCGCTACTTTGTTGATGGTATATTTTCCATCCGGGGATTCGGTGATGGCGTGTTCCAGATCCAAATATTTCATGGCTCGTTTATTGAAAAATGCGGCAACCTTTGATCTGAGGTGCTTCGGTACCGGCGGGTCCGCCCGGAAGCACAACCAGCCGAAGACCACGTTGTACCTGTAATCCTCCCAGCGCCATGAGCGTGCGCGGACCAGTTCTTTGAAAGCATCAATGTCTCCCTTGAACTCGTGTTCCCTGATGGTGTTGATCACCAGGTCGGAGGTATACCTCGCCTTGATCTCCCTGCGTTCGCTGAATTCCAGTGCGCTGAAATCTTCCCAGTTGGGATTTGCCTTCCCAGTGATCTCGGCCAGTGTGGCAAAAAGATCATCCGCTTCCTTCAGGAAGAGGGCTTTGCTATCCACCAGCTGATAGTCCCTGGAACGCCGCATGCGGTGGGCAGCTTCATGATCTATGGGGATTTCATATTCGAATTCCCCCGGAAACTTTTCGAGAAGTATTTTCTGGAAGGTGTCGTGCATTTCCTGGCCCTTCTCCAGCCTGAGGCCGCCCCGCACTTCGTAAATCACCTTTTTATCGATCTGTCCCAACTCATACCTCAGCAGGAGCTCGACCAACAGGGCCGGGTCTACCGCATCTATCCAGGCGTGGGCATCGATGGCGTCGTATCCTTTTTCCAATAGTTTCAACAGTCCTTCCAGCGGCTTTTCAAAAGCCATATAGAAATGGACGATGCCACCGGAATGGCTGCGCTGGTGCTCGTCCATGATCTTAAAGAATTCCAGTGCAAGGTCTTCTATCTCTCGGTTCCTTTCGCTTTCTGCATATAGCTCTCCCAGACGGGCGTAGAAATTGTTGAGGATATGTTTGCTGTAGCCAGCGGTCCTGAAGACATTGGTGATCGGTTTTCCTTTGGAGATCAGAAATTTAAGGATCTTTCGGACGTTCTGTGCGTTCAACAGCATGATCAGCGTACGCACGTATTTGATCTCAAGTCCGGCGGAGATCCTGTTTTCGGGGTCGATGAAGGCATGGTAGCTGTCAAGCAGGAAATCCAGTTCCCTTTCGGCAACTCCCCAATTGACCAGGTAATCGAATACCGCGGCCCGGACGAGTTTGTGCGAGAGGTTTTTTGATTTTAGCATGACCTGATAGTTCTCCTCGCTGAAGCACCTGAAGTCCGAAAGCAGGTCGATCGCCCGGTCATGGATATAATATTCATAGTCCGATCTGATGAGCTCTGTCAGGGTATGGTTCAAAGCCTTGATGGCCTTGTCGTCCAACTTGTTCACGGGAAAGCTCCTGACGATGTCCATATAGGAGGCGCAACTGGCACTCAGCCCGATATTTACTTTGTCCAGCACTTTGTGAAAGGAGGAAAGGTCATGGTCTACATATTCCCAGAGCCGCTCTGCGCTGACCAGCGCATCACTGATGAAGTAATACTCATAGCGGTGATAGGAGGAAAGTATGCCATCAAAGATCGCCAGGCGATCCTCTAGCGCTATTTTATCCTTTTCGAAAAGGGCCAGGGTCTCTGCATTCCAGGTGGCCACCCTTTTGAAGATTTCCTGGAAGAGCGCTGATCCCTTTTGGGCCATGGAAAAAACGTAGTTGGCCACGTTGACGAATTTCGACCGGAGGCGGTTGGGTTCATCGGTCCCGAACAGTATGCCCAGGCATTGGGAGTCGGGTAATGCGGTGAGGGTTCTGGCCAGCAGGAATTCCTGGAAATTGGCATGGACGAAACCTATCCTATGGTCGAGTTCGGATACTTCGATGGTCAAAAGCGAAGAGATCTTCAAGAGCTTCAGGTCCAGGTTCTGATGCATTCTGATCTCGCTCTGCAGGATGGTGTTCCTGCCCCGTAGACCGATGATGACGGCAAGCTTTTGTATCGCGCTAAAAATCTCATCGGCCTGGAACCGCATGTCCGATCTGGCCGAATCTTCCCTGCACCTGTTGGCGATGATCTTTTCCATCGCCTGGTTCCTGTTTTGGGGGAAGGCGCCAAGGGGCTTTTGCTCCAGCCCGCACAGATTGACCAGGTAAAAAGGGATGTGCAGCAGGTCCGCCATTCTGTTTTTTTCGCAACGTGAGATGAACTGCGCTGATCGGTTACTCCCGAGCTCCGTACTGCAAAACTCGCTGATCTCCTGCTGTGAAAGTTCCGAGAGATAGAGTTCTGTAAACGTCCGGGATCCAGCAATCCGTCCGAGAAAGTCCGGGTTGTAAAAATTCGAACGTATACTGCAGATCAGCCTGAGCGAGCTGTGCAGGCTGAGAAAACTGCGCAGGTCGTGCAGGAAATCCGGAAAATGCTCTGCCGGAACTTCATCCAGTCCGTCCAGGACCAGCACGGTCGGACCGGTCTCGTAATTGTTCCAGTTCGGGTACCGCTGGTCGAGTTCCCTTGCGATGGTAGAGGCCCTTGGCTGGAAATTCTTCAACAGGAGCAATAGGCACAGCATATTTGGTCTTTCTTTCCCCAGCTGATAGAGCATTTGACGGATCTCGGTGGTCTTGCCGTATGCAGCACTGGACCGGAGCAGGATATTGGGAAGACCTGAGGGGCTGGGTTCAAGGAATGCCTGCAACAGTCCGGAATAGGACCTGGTAGCGGATTCTTCGGTTCCCGCGCGTTCTATGGTCCTTGGGATATAGTGTGGTGGTCTGATATTAACCGGCAGTTCCGGTTGGGGCAAACGATTTTTTAAAAAGCTTTCAAATGCTTTGGAATCGCAGAAATGCCTGGCATGTTCAAGGGAAAAGAACCTTGTTACCAGTTCGGGCAGCGCTTTGAGTTGCTGATCAAGTTCATGTGCCCCGAGCCTGACCAGCTCCAGCCCACCGGCATGTACTGTTTTGAGCAGTTCCCATTCATCAACGAAAGTCGTCTGCTGGAGTGGGCTGCTGGATGCCAGAAAATATTTCTTTGTTCTACCGAACCAGTCGCCTTTTTCAAACCTTGAAAATTCTGACCTGAGTTCTCCGCCGGTAAAGCTTTCCACCTTTTTGCACTGATAGACATGGTATCCGCCTTCCGGGAGGCTGACCAGGATATCAAGTCCTTGTTGCTGCTGTCCCGGCAGTCCGTACGGGGTACAATTTTCTATCCCGTAACGTTCACAGGTGACCCAAAAGATCAAGGATTCAAAATCCTTCCAGTCTAGATCCCGGTACGGCAGACTTGCCACCTGTTGCGGTAGCATGGGCAGCATGGCAGTCTCGGGCCTTCTCGAGCTCAGTTCATCTGCGGGGATCTGTAGGTATTTGTTTTGGTCATCGTTCATGAGACTAAAATAGGAAATGCGGGCAAATAAATCTGAATCCAGAAAATGGAGCGGAGGAGATTTTTTGGACGATTGCCCCATTTACCTACAAAATCATCTCCGGAAGCGTCAGAATGCTGGGATGATCTATATGTCCAGGTGTGACCCATGGTATGGACTGAACGTTTGCACAGGCTCCGGATATTTGATAACTTGCCGCCGATATATCCATAACATTTTCTAATCAAACGACTTTCAACGATGGCAAACCCGACCTGCAGCGCGTCGAACTGTGACCGCGAATCCATATCCTATAGCACCTTCTGCGGGCACCATACCAATAACGGTAAACTGAGAAAGGCCATCCTGAAAGAAAAATCTGACAGCATGACCGATGTGTACTGGGAGGAGGTTGAACTCAAGAAGCTGGTGATCGAATACAAGCATTTTGCGGCCGGTATCTTTACCAATATCGATTTCCTGGAAGTAAGGTTCGTCAACTGCGGATTTTCGGACTGCGGTTTCGAGCTGGCGGTGTTTACCTCCTGCAGCTTTGAAAACTGTGAGCTGGAAAAGTGCAGCTTTACCGATGTCACTTTTCAGGAGTCGGGTTTTCTGGACTGCCGGATCATGGAAGGTTTATTCAGTGAGATCAATATGGCCGATGAATCCATTTTCCAGGGCTGCGACCTGGACAACTGCGATTTCAGCGGTGGGATTTTTTCAGAAACCGGTACGATCTCAGGGAACCGATTCTATAATGCCTCGTTCACCCAGGTATCGATCAACCAGGCGGTTTTCCAGGGATGCCAGTTCATCGAGTCCAAGTTCTCCAAATCAACGCTCTATGATTCTGCTTTCCTGAACTGCCACTTCAATACGATCAGCCATGACTTCAAGCTTTCTGGTCCTCCGATACTCTGTGACTTCCGGGGCTCGGACTTCGTCAATACCGCTATTCCCAAGAGTTTCAGATCCTGGAACAATTTCAAACAGCATCCTGCCCAGTTCTACGGTAAGGTGGTCCAGCGGATGCTAAAGGATGAACATCCCAACCATCTCAAGGAACTGGGACTGGCCTTGTCGCATCTGCAAAAGTTTCCGGGTATAGATGAGCTATCCATCCGTCTGGATGTGGCATCGCTGTTCAAGCGGCTTGCCGCCGAGGCGGCGCACAGTGGCAACTATCAGATCATCGGGGAGATCCTTTCGGCCTATGGCCGTATCCCGGAAAACTTCAGGGGACCTACCGAATTTTTTCTTCCCCCGGCATCCTCAGACAACGGACTGGAACCCGGACAGGCCAGGCTCACCATCCGTGTGGAACTGGACCGCTGGACGGTAGCGCGGGTTTCGGCATTGCTCTCGATGATGGCGGAAATGGAAACGTTGCTGCCAGAGGGAATGCCACAGGAAATCGATTATATGGAAAAAGGCAGTCTGATCATTGAGATACTGGGCAGCTTAAAGCCATTGCTCGGTTATTTCCAGGCCCTGCTGGATTTTAAAAAGTCATCGTATGAGCTTAAACTGAAGGGCTATGAGCTGGAGAGCAAGCAGATCGACCTAGAATACCACAGGGACATGAGACAGAACGAACTGCAGAGGGCCGCTCAGGAACTGGAAAAGAACGACATCGAACTGGCCCACCGCAGATTGGACCTGATGGAGCGGATCAAGGAAAAAACCGGTTATGACCATCTGGATTTTAGCAAGACCAAAAAGGGCAAGAAGGCGGAGCAGCTGGCCTCGGCCATCAAGAAGGAATTTCCGGTCATTCACCTGAAGCTGGAGGAGTGATCCGGGCATAGCAGCGCTTAGGATTGCAGAAAATTCTGGAAGAATGTTTACTATTGCAGCACTATTTATAAAATGACTGGGTGTGGATGGTACCGAAGGTGCCGGCCATTGACGAGTTTAGCGCTATTGGGTGCTTATTCGTTGATCTGTAATTTTTTTTGGCGCGATCCGCTTGCTTGTGAAACTGTCGTTTTGTAAATTTAGGACCATAAAGGGATAGAATAGGTAATTATCAAGGCCATGGCTGACTATAACGGTTTTTCAGACGAGCAACTCTCCTCTCTATTGAGGGAAGGGGATGACCGTGCCTTTACCGAAATCTACAACCGCTTCTGGAAGGTGCTGCTCAACCCAGGCTTTCCAGCGGCTCAAATCCGTTGAGGCTTCCGAGGATCTGGTGCAGGATCTTTTCATTTCATTTTACCAGAGAAGGGAAGAGGTCCAGATCCAGACTACCCTGAACGCCTATCTGATGACCGCGCTGAAGTACAGGATTTTTAATGCCTTCCGCGCCCGGAAAGTAGAACTGTCCCATCAGGATGGCCTGGCCAGGGCGACCTATGAGCCGCCGGTTACGCCCGAACAGCTATATGAACATACCGAGCTGCGGAACAAGATCTACCAGGTGGCCTCCAGAATGCCAGAAAAATGCCGTGAGATGTTCCTGATGAACAGGTTTGAGCAGCTCAGCCAACAGGAAATCGCCGATCGCCTGGACATTTCGGTCAGTACTGTCCAAAAGCACATCACAAAGGCCCTGGCGATCATGAAAGCTGAGTTCGGTTCCCAGCAGTTGCAGTACGACATCATTGCCATGGCCATACTGATCCGTGATTGATTTTGGGAACCGACTGTTCTCTCGATTAAGTTTTTACTATTCCAGGTAGGTCAGCGAACCATAGTAGTACAGGTTATGGTACTCTATCTTTGCGGAAAATTCGATCCGGTCGTAAAGCTCCCCCTCGGGAATGCTCTGTTTCAGGGTTTCTACCACCGCTTCCTGGCCCTTGAAGAAGACCAGTAATGCATCTTTGAAGGACTCAAGGTAGGTTTTTCCCTCGGCAAGTGAAACGCCGACCAGCAGTCCCAATACCAGGCCTGCATAATCATCGATCGGCCACTGGTGGCTCAGCAGCGACTGAGAACAGGAGACCAACGAGGCGCCAAATCCGACCGACCCCGGTGAGTTTAGCAAGGTGGTCGTTGCCCCGTCACAGGCATTGAGTGCCAACAGCCTCCTTCCAATAGCCTTTTCCCGGTGGTAAAGGAGCTGATCGAGCTGGAGGCGTTTTTCGGGCACTTCATCGGTGGCCCGGTTGAGCAGCAGGTAGGAGTCATGTGGCCTGAAGTGGTTGAACTGTCCATGGCAGGACATCCATACCAGATCATAACTGTCGTCCTGGTAGGCCAATGCGAATTCTTCTGGCGTATGATCGATCCAGTTGTACCTTTCTACCTGGATTCCTTTTTGCTCGAAGATCTGCTGGAGACCGTCGCATTCGTACTGCGCCATGGGAAGGTCCCCCTGCCAGATCAGGATCTTTTTGATCTCCCTGGTCTGGTAAGGGATACGGAAACTTTGGATCAGCGGCATCACCGCTCCGGTATATTTCAAGAACAGGGCCTGAAGGGGCAGCTGGAACTCTGAGTACAGATAATAGCCGGTAACTTTGTGCAGGAGTTCTGCGATGTCCTCGCGCTTGAGCTGGAAGTGTTCGACCAGTATTTTTTCCAGTTCCACCCCGTGATCGGACACCGGAAATCCGATTTCTCCTTCCAGTTCTTCTGCCTGGCTATACTGGAAATCATCGATGACCGTGATGCTCTGGCTCAGAAACTGGTTGAGCTTGCTGATGATCAGTGGTCCGTTCACAAGTGGATCGGTTCCCGAATGGATCACATGATGTTCGGTGCTGTACTGTACCCCCTGTTCTACGTTGTGCTGTATGATCACAGGCGCCCCGCCATAGAGATCCTGTTGGGGGACCTTGAAGAAGTTGCCGATGATCAAGATGACCGTACTGACCTCTCCTGCATCCAGTAGGGTATGGATGACATCTTTGATGACCGAGAACATCCTGCTGATCTCATAATCCTTATGGATGGTATTTTCGATGTTTTCTTCGATGTACAAATTGTACACCGCAATGCATTGAAGCAGCGTTTCCAGGTGTTCCAGGATGGCCTCACTGCTGACTTTTATCTTCTGGGAAAAAACCTGTACGGCCTCATATTCGGTAAGGCCACACTTTAGCATCGTGTCGCACCATTCCTGCTGGCTTAATGGGGTGTGCTCAGATCCGCAGAAACAGAAGCCGATCGCGATCTTTCGCTTGACATGGGGTTCCACGAACTCGCGGGTATAAAAGTAGCACAGCATCTGTGCGCAGTCCTTTTTGATTTCTTCCAGTTTATTATTGGCCGCCCAGACTAGGATGTTGGAAAACGCATTAACGATATCCTCTCCACAATGCATGGGACCAGGCAGAAACTTCAGATGAGCGAACAGATGATCTATATAGGCTTTTGACAGGTGCTTTAATCCGCCTTTTACCCGCTGCTGATAGAACAGCATCGCGCTCCATTTAATAAATGTTTCGTTGAAAAATCTTTTAACATAAGGATTATTGGAAAGCGTGAAAGCTACGAGTGGAGCCATCTCTGTTTGTTTGCTTGTGCTGAAGGAAACGTCATCGCTCAGAGCATTGGCGACCCATTGGAACAATTCGGTGAAAAGTTTTTTCGCTCCCATTACGGATGCCATTTCGGTGCAGATCTCAAATTGTAGGAAAATCAATAGTTCGGTCTGCCCGATATATTGTGCCCTCAGGGAAATCAGGTCCTGGCATATGGCGATGGTCAGCTCATTCTGCTTCCGGTAATCGGGATGCAGCAGGTTGACTTCCTGCATCCAAAGCCTGACCAGTTCCACGCACTGATCGGTTGAAAAATCGAAATCTTCCTGCCAGCGTGGGTCGGCTTTGGTGCTGGACTTTTCAAAGAACTGGGGAAAGAGCGTTTGTATGTTCATTTTTTATATATCGTTTTAGTGTGGTTGAGATTGTAGGTAGTTTTCCCAAATTTAAGTAAATGTCGGTGGATTTGTTGGTTAGCTAGATGAATGCTGCTGTCCACAGCGGCCCGATAGACTCATGTGGTTGGTGATTTGAACTCCAAGTTTGTATTTGTGTTGTTTTTTAAGACATTTAATTAACGTTAATTTGAAATTATACGGTTTTTTATTCATTTTGACTAACAGATCGGGTGGCAGTTACGTCAATATAAATATTCATTCAATTCTTTTTTGGTCCATTTTTTATGCCCTTTAAAGATGTAGAGGCCACTAGTATACCTTTGATCATAGTTGCAGTTTTCCGACCTTGTAGCGTTGTGTAGAAAGTGCTGACTCAATGCAACCGGTCGTACCAGGACTATCATCGTTGAGCATGTCGTCCGGAATATTGTAGACAAGGCATTCCAATAAAAATGAGGTAATGTTCTGGTTTATGTTTGCCCGTTCATCGATCGTACGGTAGCGGATGCGATGAACATGGGGTCAGTGCAGAATACTTTTCATCTCTTTTGCTTGAGTTTTTTTGGCAAAATTCTTGTTTCATTTGGTTAGCATAGTTTAACTTAGAAATTTCATCTATGAAAATAAGCCGCTTCAGCCCCCGTAAACCCTTTTCATTTTCCTCTCATCCATATGATCTAGGAACATATATGGGCTTATGGCACAACCATGATGATAACCATTTCCTGTTAAAGATCTACAGAATGGACGAAAAGGACTATTCCAATTATTATATTTATCACCTGAAGTATGCCTTAGAAAATAAATTGGCAAGTAGCGAGGATTTCTTTCGTCATGTATGGCAGATCGTTCAATCCAGGATTAAACATTTCGAAATGCAAGATCCTTTTTCAAATAATCATGCTATGCACAGGCAAAACCTTGCAAAGCTCCAACAGTTCCAAAAATATCTTGCGAGCATAGATGAGTGGAATGCGAGACCTGCTAATATCGTTATCGCCGAAAAAGACGACCTCATCCAGAACCAGAAACAAGAAATTGAAAAACTGAATACAAAACTTGCAGAACTTAATGAGTACGAAGTTTCACTTAAAATCCTGATTGATGATGGACATCTGCCAACTTTTATAGATGTTATTCAACAATTGCGTGAGTTACAACTGCCATCAGGCAGGAAACTTATAAAGAGCGACCATAAAAGCCCGTACTCCAAAATGATTGCCAAATATTTCTCGCATGGTGGAAAAGACATTCCGATCGAAACGGCTCGAAACTACTTTGTCGACAAAAAAGGAGATGTAACTATTAAAGGTACTTCGATACAACCAGAGCATCGCCTTTTCAAAGTTATACCAATAGAACCTGCCAAAAAATAACAGGCAATTCATCCATTGTATATGACCAGACCAAATCGCTGGTCATTGTTTCGACCATTTCCCGCTACAAATTTGCCTCCATAAACTTAAAAACGGAGGCAATTATGCAGATCGAGACCTTAACCAGAGAAGAGCTCCAAAGGTTCAAGTCCGAACTTATTGAGGAGATCAAACAGACCATCAGAACCGATGAAACGGTAACCAACAAGCAATTCCTTCGAAGTTCGGAGGTAAGGAAGCTATTGAAGATTTCTTCGGGCACCTTGCAGAACCTCCGAATCAAGGGGATATTGCCCTATGAAAAGATTGGCGGCATATTCTACTATGCACATGGGGACATCGAACAGTTGTTGGGCGAAATCAGAAATTCGTAATGGGAACGGCAGAGCAACTGGCGAGCTTTCTGAAGCTTGCCAGCGGGAACAGGCATTTCCGTCAATCACACCTCAGCCTTTATTCGGCCATACTCATGTACCACGACAAGGCATCGCGCAAAAATCCGTTTCGGGTTTCAAGGCGGGAACTGATGAAACATTCGGCCATCCGTTCCTATGTATGCTACCTACCACAAATGCATGGGCGAACTGATCGCAAACGGCCTTATCGAATACGAACCGTCGTACCACCCTAACCTTGCCAGCCGGGTTACCTTGTTGGACAATAACAGCGAACCATGAGGGGTAGGCACATTGCAGAAAAGTCCTTTTCCTTCTTCGGGAAAAGGAGCAAGCGGAAGTTGGGCAGAGCCCTACTTTGCTTGCCCCAGGCTACGCCATGGGGGTTTCGAGAACCCTCCAGGGGTTCTCGTCCACAGTTAAAGTGGCGTAGAAGTCGAAATTGGAACCCCCTTAAGGGTGCGATATAACTGGTTATAAAGATATATGGATATGCAGGAAACATTGAGAACGGTAAAATATTCGGTAAGTGATGATGTGAAGTTCGAAAAGATAGCCCTCAAGCTGGGCAGGTCTAAGCGTTTGGTATTTTCCCAGATGCTGGACTATTTCTATCGGAGCAAAAAAGATCCTACCGACCTGAACGACGAGCTACTAAAGAACACCATCCTTAAAGGGCAAAAGGAATACATCGGCTTCATCAAAACACAGGAGGCCGAGCTGCTCATTCCCATCAAACGTGATTCGGCTAGGATGATCGAAGCAATGAAGAAGATAATTGACCGCTTCAATGGCCAGATACTGAAGCACAATGATGAGATGCTGTCAAACCAGTCGGCACAGGCAAAAAGACTGGGCACTTTGCACGAAGTAGCCAGCAACATCGAAATGAAAATAATCTCAAAGGAAAGGTTGAAGAAGAATTTCATGCTGATATTGAACAGCTACATCAGGGAAAGGGAACGTATGGGCATGATGACATCGGGCAAGGAAAAAGAAGAACTAGCTAAACAGATGCGGAAACAAATAGAACTGCTCTGATATGTACATCAATATTATCGACAGCGCAACGGCAAACAACAAGGGAAGCAGCAGAGAATTGGTGCACTATCTTGAAAAAGAGAACAGGATCGATAGTAAACAGGAGCCCGAGCTCTGGTTCAACCATAATGGAAACAGGATTGAGCCCTATGAGGTTCGCAATGCCATCGATGGCAATATCGCCAAGCTCTGTAAGGCCGATGCAAAGTTCTTTCTGGTCAACATCAGCCCCAGCCAAAAAGAACTTAAATATCTTGAAGAAAGCTATGGCAAAAAGGAGATGAATAAACAGCTGAAGAAATATGCCGAAAAGGTAATGGACGAATATGCAAGAAACTTCAAGCGTGAAGGCATCAGTTCCGCAAAAGACTTGATGTGGTTCGGAAAGATCGAGAACCATCGCTACTACGGCCACAAGGACAAAGAAGTATTAAACGGTGAAAAGAAACGTGGTGAGAAAAAAGAGGGAAACCAAATGCACATTCAGATTATCGTAAGCCGAAAGGATGCCACCAACAGGATCAAGCTGAGCCCGATGAACAATTCGAAGGGCAAGAATGAGGCGCATTCCAAAAAACTGGGGCAGTTCAACCGTGTGGCGTTCAAGCAATCGGGAGAGACCATCTTTGATAGGGTCTTTGGTTTTGACAGAGGGCTAAAGGATACCTTTTCGCATGCCAATGTCCAGAAGAACGGTAGCACCGCTCAGAGGGAACAGATGGATATTCTTGAAATGACAACAAATCAGCGCCATAATTTTGAGCATGTTAATGAACTGGCACGGGATGTAGCAGATGGGCTTTTTCACTCGGTTGCGGATATGGTCAAGGTAACTGGTCAATCGATAAGTGGATTTATCGAGGCAATGTTGGAACCAGTGCAATCGATCGAGCCAGCTGTAAATCCAGTAGAGCTTGCAGCACGGAAAAGGCGGAAGCGAAAGATGCAACAAAACCAAGGCCTTGGGCAGTAGCATCAGATTTTCCCCCCGCGCATTTGCGGCCTGCAAAAACGGCCAGTCCACACAACTCCGCTGTTTTTGCTCTGGTGTTTACGGAAAGAATTGTACTACACTATGGGAAGTTTAGTTTTTCATATCTATAGCCAGAATCTTATCTGCAATCTTTAAGCATTTTTCTATATTTCCTGCCAATCCCATATTGTAGGTTTCAATCTTAGACAAAGTCTTTGCAATTAACATTCTATCAGTATTTGATTTGACAAGATTAAAGATTTGAGGCGTGTAGCTATGATATTCATCCCTTGGTGCCATATCATTAATTCCTATTGGATCCCAATCGTACCAAAGTACATCGTCTATTTGTTGATAAATGAGAATTTCTCGGGCTCTTGCTAAATCTGTCTTTAAATTTTTATTTCCGCTAAATAAAAGTAAAGTAGTTTTTATATCTTCTTCGAGCCTTTCATCCTGGAAAAAACCTGCTGCCTTTAGGGCTAAGCTTGGAATGTAATAACCGCTATCAAAGTCAAATGGTGCAGGCTCCCTTGATGAATTGTAAGTGATTTTGGCAATACTTTCTGCTAAAAGCACATATTCTTGGGGCGCATAATTTATGCTGTCCAGTAAAAAACGCCTAATTGAGCCAAATTGTTTATGGGCTTCATGCCAACGATCAGGCTTTTTTATTATGTCATTTAGTTCCTGTATTTGTTCTGGAATCTCTGTGATGTGTTTATTGAATTTATTTAAAATGACTCCAGCCCACTTCGGTTGAAGATTTATTGGAACAGCGTCAAAAATTTGTTGACCTATTTCAATTTTAGTTTTTATGTCGTGTAGTTCTGTGCTCATTTTTCTTTTACGCTTGCCGCTCTGCTACTTGAAAGTTAGGAGTTATGAGTGGCAACTAACATTTTTACAGCTTGGCGAGTATTGTCGTTTTGATAAATCTACTAAAAGACCTCATGGGGAGTAGAAGAATTTTCCGCAAATTTGCAAAGATATTGTAGTTACAATATCCTATAAGTCAATGTCTTCAAAAATTAATTTATTGGTTTTTTTATCAATTTCTATCTTTCTCCAAGTTGGTGCATATCCTTTTCCGTGTGGTTCAAAAAGTTCTCTAACAAATTTTTCGTCTGTCTCATAATTTTTAATTCTTTTCGGCCCGTTATAGTAATCATCTTGATTGTCGAGATAGGATTCACTTTGATCGGTTTTAACGAAATTCGATGAGCTTTTTATTTCTTTTATGATTCTTAGCTTGTCATTAGGACTTATGATTAAGGTAAATGTATGATAATAATCACCAGGCGAAAACATCGATTTATTTTCCTTGAGATCAAAATCGGCCTTTATCTGGATGTTCTGTTCAATCAGTAATTTCCGAGCGTCGGATTTTGTAAACAGGTCATCTTCAAATATTGTCAAGGTAGTTATGATGACAATTAATAGTGTCAAAATTATAGATATGTATATTCCAGCTTTCGGATAGCCCAGTTTTTTCGGTATCCAATATGCTAGAAAAATAATTCCCAGTGTCGCGAAAATTAGTATGAGTCCAATTATAATCATTTATTGTGTTTGTATTTCCATTTTATCAAGTATGCGCCTAAATAAACGAATATACCGGTTTATATCTATTTTCAACTATTCTCGTTAAGCTTGATGCGTTCACCAATCAGCCACGTAGCCTCGAACAGTTTGACTAGTTGTTCGTAAACTGTGATTACTTCAGATTTGGAAAGGCTTTCTTCCATGAAGGAGGTGCTAAGCGCTTCGTGAAGCCATGTGTTCAGGATTTTTTTGTATCCGTCCAGTTTATAGATCCTGAACATTTTCTTTAGTACAGATGAAGGCTTTACGATCTCCCGAATGCTCAGATTTTCTGGATAATCCCTTAGCTTCTTCCTTTCCGTTTTGATGTACCATTTTGCGATATCACTCTCCTGTTTGTCATCGAAGTCAAGTCTGCCAAGCTTGTGGCTCTTTAATAGCCAGGCGGCCTCTATCAGCTTTATGGTCAGTTCGTAATTATAGACAAGGTAGTCTGGGCTGCATTTTTTTGATTCTTCGGATTCAAGTGCTGCATCGTTTCGCCAGCGTTTCAGCATCTTCAAATGATTGGGCAACCAGGAGTGACTGAAAAAATCGTGTATCACTTTTATCGGATCTGTTATTTCATCATTGTCAAGATAAACGATCCTGTTATCCGATGTTCTTTTTGTTTGCTTTTTCATCTGTTTAAATTTGTTTTTTAACTGTTATGAAGCTATCAGATTTATTCATCCCACTGTTCGGTTGATAAATCATGATGGTTTCATATTTTCAAATATTGGTCTGTAATATTTTTTCGATCTGTACATGATCAGCATTTTTTTAAGGCTGCATAATCTGATGCCGATTTAGCAAGCAGTTCTATTTTTTCGTTGCACATCTCTTTTGCCAACAAAAGAAAAGCTGCGACCCGTTGATAAAGACGCTCCGCATCCTGTCGGGAAACCATAAAATCATCTTTATAACGTGAACTAGAATAACTTTTTGCCATTACGTCAAATAACCGCTCGTCTTCGGGACTGGACAGGAAAAGCTGAAAAGGCTTTTCAGAAAAGCATTGACACAGACGGAGCAGGCGGTAAAGATTATGGAACTCAGAACGGTAGGCGATATTAACCCTCACCAGACAGATACAAGTCTGTTCTACGGCCTGATGGAGGATAAAGGCACATATTCCAAACTGTTCCTTCTCCAGACATTCGGATGCGCACATCAGAAATCCGTCAGCTAGTGGTATACGATGTTCATAATGTTTAAGCGCCTTGATTGCGCCGTTTGTGGGGATAAACGCAGATATTGGATCACTTTCTAATAGTCCATCCTTACTATAGAGCTGTTTTCCATAGCTAAGCACGCTGATAAAAAAGCGGCTGTTTTGCTGTACTGCGTCCATAACCGATTGCCTGCCATGGCAGATCACGGTAATCGTTCCATGTTGATAATAGGTGTTGGCAAAATCCTGCATTTCATAATCTATTCGGGTTGCAGTTTCGGTAACTACCAATAGGCAATAGTTGCATTTAAAATGACTTTCATTGTCATTAAAATAGCCTTGGGAGTTATGAGTGTAGCTGTTCTGCGAAAAGTTGAAGATCTGTAGCGGCTCGAACTTCTGGGCGAGCCGTTGGGTAAACTCCCTGAAATGGACAGCGTGTTCGGCTTCTGATGATAATTTTGATGGTTCCATATTGATCTCATTTAAATTTCTTTAAAATGAGTCTTGGAAGTGGGCGGCACAAAATAAGGCGTGAAACCTACTTCCCGTCTTAGTGGCCCTGAGAAGCCTTGGATACGGAAAAGCAGGCTCACGCCTATGACGTGAGCACTACACTTACCTCTCGTATCCATTTGAAATTTCTCAGGTTTCTAAGACGAGACTCGAAGTGCGAATGCTTCAATATTTTGTGAAGTAATCGCTAAAAATAATTCTTTATTTTTTCATACCCAAACGTAGTAAAAAGTCCAGATAAAAACAAACTATTAGTATTTTTAAATTTACTAATGGTTCTTTTTTATAAATGAATAGTAATCTATTGACGACTTTAGTTGTAAACGCAGTAATATGGCTAATTGGAAGAACAGCAATAATAGTCCCGAAAAAGACCTTTCGTCAATAGGCGCAATGTTTGAAACCAACAAGATTAAAAAGATGTATGATATTTCTGAGTTGTATCCAACTAAGATTATTAAATTGTTAGGCATCAATTCGGAACGGTATTCTGTGAAGTTGGCTGATCCTGAAAAGTTCACAGTTTCTGAAATACTACGTCTAGCATACATACTAAATATTGACCCAAATCTGATCATCAATGTGATACAGGCAGAAACAGAGAAGAAGATAATCAGCAAGATTGGGGTTAATAAGGCCAAGCACACAAAATAGAAACTTTCTTTAAGGCTGAAATGGATATTAACTATCTAACGGGCGACGCCACTAATCCGCTGGGATTCTCGATTATGCAGAGCCCTGTTTATCTAAAAAGCATGGGTTGGAGTAAATTATGAAAACCGAAATCGATATTTTATCTGATAGAGAAGTAGAAATTTGGGATTATGCCGAGTCTCAAAATGGAACGATGGACTTTGTAACCGAAAAACTTTCCGCGGAAGGAATATTTGACCAATATCGGAATATCCATAAATCTTATCTTGAACTCTATTTTCGCATTAATGACGAAGCAATAAAACTTGAAATCTTAAAGCGGCTGATATTCTTAAATTGGTACGCTCTGGTGGAGCCGAGTTGTTATACAGGAATTGAAGATCTTGACAATGCAACCGCGTCTGAATCATATTCCATTTTAGATCAATATTTAATCGATGGAAAAATCGATTCAGAATTTAAGTGGATGTTGTCTTTTTATTCCAGTTGGGACTACACGATACTTCCATTTTCAGAAAATAAATTTGAAGCCTTAACTGCATTTGTAAAAGGGGTAGATACTTCCATTTTAAGCTGTCCTAAAAATCAGTTGCCAAAAGGCGTAATGGATAACAGGGGGCGAATGGGAATTTACTGGATAAGTATGTCAGTTGAAAAGAAAAATTAACGACTCCAACTTATTTTTCTCTGAGCAAATCATGAGAAAATTAAAATGCCTTCATATCTTAAGATGCCAATTTGGTACCTTAAGATAGGTTATCACATTTCGTGATAACCTATCCCTGTTATTTGTGTAAATCTAGCGACTCATTCCTCTGCCACGGTCGTTTTTCTGGCTATTTTTTGTTTCCTGAAGCTTACGGTACAATTCCCTGCTTTCTAGTAGATTGGTATATTCACGTACCGCCTTTGAAATACTTCCCAGCACATCCTGCCATTTTAGCTTTCCATCCATCAGTTTTACTGGAACATTAAAGTCGATATCGTTATAGTACATTAGGGATGACTTAGCGATGTTGGGGTCGACATTTGGATATTTCTGGCAATAGTAATCCAATATTTCATCTAAAGGCATTTCCATTAACAGGTAATGCATATCGATAAAATCCTTGATCCTTTGCCCACTATTCACAATTGCATTGATCTTCATGGCCGATATATCCTGATTGGACATCATCCTTATACCTTCAATGGTTTCTATTGGTTTGATGGATGGATATTTATGCGAAATGAAATCAAAATCTACTTCGCCAATACTACCACTTACATAGTTGCTCTTGTGGCGTTTTACATCTGCACCATAATTGTTCCTTAAGTGTACGGCGAGTTCATCACCATCGAAGTCCGAAGAGCTGAAAAGGTCGATATCTATGGATTCCCTGTGGCCGATCCTCAAGGATAATGCGGTACCGCCTACAAGGTAAAAGGAGTTGAGCTGATGATCTTGCATCAGTGTCTGGATTAGATCCAGTGTCCCTGGTGTAACTGTTTCTTTGTGTAACATCTGAGTTTTTCTTTGCTCAACTGAAAATATTTACAAACGGCCTCCATGGTCATATCAGAAAGATAGGTGATGTCTTCTTTGAGGGCTCGGATTACGTTTTCTCTACCATAAAACCTGATCATCTCCTCCCAATCCATTGTATTGCCTTTATCAAGCACCCGTTCGATAACCGTTTTGTAACTCCTGCTCCAGTCCAGTTTCTCGAAATCAAAGTCCCAGAACAGTACCTTTGGAAGGTCTGGTCTTCTGACCTTTTGTATCAATGGATGTCTTTCAATTTTGATTTCATCGTTTTCGAATGGAACCTTTTTTTTCGAAAGATAGTTGTTCAATGTATGATAGTTATAGGTTGGGTAGCTGTCGCAAAATCCTTTCAGACTTGAAAACACATCGATATCTGTACTGGCAAATCTTTTCCAGTGCACAACGATTACTCTTTTGTTTAATTCCTTTAACATCCTACAAATCTAACTAAAACAGGAATTAATGCCTAATATTTTTAAATATTTGTCAATTGATTGTTGTTATTAAATTTATTGATTTATATCATAGCTAACTTTTTCCTTAGTACTGCCATGTCTTCGCTTACTTTGATATCCAAAATCTTCGCGTAATGCTGGGTAGTCCTGATGTTTGTATGTCCGAGCATCTTCGATACACTTTCTATCGGTACACCATTCAATAGCGTAACGGTAGTGGCAAAGGTATGGCGGGCAATGTGTGAGGTGAGTTTCTTCTCAATTCCGCAGAGGTCGGCAATCTCCTTCAGGTATTCGTTCATCTTTTGGTTGCTGGGAACTGGAAGAAGCAAGCCTTTATTGAGGCAAACTTTGTTGGTGGAATATCTATCGACAATCTCAACAGCTGTTGGTAGTAGCGGAACCGATGACCTTGTTTTAGTTTTCTGCCTATTGGTAAAGATCCAACGCTCGCCATCAATTCCCTTTCTGATGTTTTCTTGTTTCAGTTTGAAAACATCAACATATGCTAGACCAGTAAAACAGCAAAAGATAAATACATCACGAACCTGTTTTAATCGCTCCGATAAAAACTCTTTTCCCGCGATATGAGCCAATTCCTCTTTGTTCAGATAAAAGCGGTCAACATTCTTTGTTATGCCTTTATAAGCTGTAAATGGCGATTTGTCTATCCATTCATTCTCCATACAGATACGAAGGATTTTCCCGAGGTTCTTAATGTTTTTTACAACATAGTTGTTCGCACAGTTCTTATCAGACCTTAGATAATGGTCAAATCCGTTCAGAAATACCTGGTCGATGGTTCTAATCTCCATATCGGCTGCACCATATTTCAACTTGATAAAAACTTTAAGGTGCGTTTCCAGAACTTTGTAACGGTTCAATGTGCCACGTAAATAATCTTTACCTACAAGCTGTTCCATCTTTAAATTATGGTCGGCAACCGCTTCCAATAGGGTATGTGAATTTTTAAGCGTACCTTGATAACTTGATTTGATGGCATCGGCAGTAATCGGCAACCCCATATCGAAAACACATTGATGGGCATAATAAACTGCATTCTGCAATTGGTCAAGATGGGTGTTCAATACCTTGATTTCTTCTTTTGAGCCGATGGCTCTGCCGCCCTTGGTGTTCCATCGTTTGGGGTCGCAATCCCGATTGGTGGCCATCTCCGCACGGTTTCCCTCTACGGTAATCCTCATTTAGATCGGTACATTTCCACTCACATAGTTCTTTTGCTTTTTCAGATAGAAAAGCAGGCTAAAATTGGTCTTCATAATCTAACGATTAAAGGTGAAACAAAGATAGCTTTGCAACTAAATCTACACAAGATGTTCAGTTTGTAACGACCTGTACAATAATTGATTATGTACAATTCGGTGAGTCAATGTTAACCGTTTTGCCTTACTCACCGAATCACTCACCAAAGTTTTGTGAATTCGTGCGATTTTTGGCAATTCCCTAAAAGCAAAAACCCTGCTAATCGTGCGATTGCAGGGTTTTATACGTTTTGATATTCTTTGGTGTGATCCCGCTGGGATTCGAACCCAGGACCACTACATTAAAAGTGTAATGCTCTACCAGCTGAGCTACGGAATCATTTCCTTTCGTTTAAGGAGGTGCAAATATAGAGATTAATATCAATCACACAAATATTTTTTTTAAAATAAATTTTATATACAAATACAGGTTAAGAAATTGTTAAGATAATCGCTTGATTATTAATTTTATAGCAATTATATTATCCATAAATTATTTTGTAGCCTTCGGAATAAAGTTTAAAAAAGACTGAAATTGAGCCTTATGTTTGTTTTTATCCAGTTTAAAATAAAATGCACCACGTCTGGAGTTCGATTTATCCTTTTCCGTTTGCTTAATCAATAAACCACTGGCTGTAATTTTCCGGATAAAGTTTCGGTTATCGATAGGGGCATCATACACCTGCTCATACAATGCCTGAAGTTGCGGAATCGTAAATTTTTTAGGCAGGAGTTCAAAAAGGATAGGGTGTAGGGCAGCCTGATAACGGATTTTATCCATTGCTGCCTGAACCATTACGTCGTGATCAAAGATTAAAGCAGGCACTTCCTGAATTTTAAACCATTCAGCATGAAACTGATCATTGATTTGAGTGCTATACTTGTTAATGTCAATTAAAGCAAAATAAACCACGGAAACCGTCCTTTCAATAGGGTCGCGATCTGGCCTGCCATAGGCATGCAGTTGTTCCAGGTAAACATCGTGTAAGCCGGTAAGCTCGAGTAAAATCCTTTTTGCGGCACCATCAAGATCTTCAGCTTCACCAATGAAACCACCCATTAAACTCCATTGATCTTTAACCGGTTCAATAGCCCGTTTAATCACCAGCAACTTAAGTTGTTCACCATCATAACCGAAAATGATGCAATCTACCGCCACCAGCACAGGTTTTTGATTAATATATTTTGCCATTTTAAAAAAGCGTATTTAATTTAAGGTCGTTGTAATCACTAATAAAAGTAAGGATATTGGAATAATCTTCAAATTCCGGCATGGTATGCGTAGTGGTTAACACAACACATTTCATCCCTGCAAGAAGGGCAGATTCTACGCCTTTAGGTGCATCTTCAAAAACCAGGCAATCTTTCGGATGAACCTGAAGCGCTGCCGCAGCTTTTAGAAATGTCTCAGGGTTAGGCTTGCTAATTTCCACATCATCAGCACTCACAATTGCAGAGAGGTAATCACGAATCTTCAATCCATCCACCACGAAATCTATATTAAAGGGAATGGCCGCAGAACCAATGGCCATTTTGATGTTTTCGTTTCTCGCCCGCTTTAAAAAATCAGCCAGTCCGTCAATTAATGCTAAATGCGGTAAATATCCCTGCTGATAACGTTTTTCTTTATCAATAGATAATTTTTTCACTTCTTCATCACTGAATTTATCTTTACCGAAAACACGCTCTAAAACCTCATTATTCTTGCCGTACATCTCTTTTTTTACCGTTTCATAATCCAGGTTAGCGTCCAGATCTTCGTTCATTACGGCATACCATGCCTGAGTATGATATTCCATGTCATCGATCATAGTACCGTTTAAATCGAAGAGAAAAGCCTTAGGTTTGAAATTCAAATCATGCATGTTGCTGCTAAATTATGTGATTTTTTGGTTGATGTATCAGCAGACACATCAATAATCTTACAATTATAATTATAATCGTCATGGCAACGATAATATATTTTCTTAATTTAGCCCTAACCAAAATAGATCTTTATGAAAAAAATAATGCTTAGTGCAGTACCATTGGCAACATTTTGTTTAGCTGTAGCGCTATCTTCCTGTAATCCAAAAGCGGATAAAGGAACAGAAGCCACGGCGAAAACAGATTCTTTAAAATATAAAACGACCATTGATGGGAAAAATGTTACCCTTTACACCTTGAAAAATGCAAAGGGCGCTACAGTGACCATTACCAATTATGGCGGACGCATTGTATCGCTTTTAGTGCCAAATAAAGATGACCAATTAACAGATGTCGTTTTAGGTTACGACAGCATCGGTGCTTACCGCAAGAAAGGCGAGCCATTTTTTGGTGCTTTGATTGGAAGATATGGAAACAGAATTGGTAAGGGTAAATTTAAATTAGAAGGAAAAGATTATCAGTTGCAATTAAACGACGGACCAAATACTTTACATGGTGGAACCGATGGTTTCTACTCGAAAGTATGGGATGCAAAACAGCTTGATGGACAAAAATTAGAGTTAACCTATGTTTCTAAAGATGGCGAAGCAGGTTATCCTGGTAAGCTTTATGTGAAAGTGGTTTATACCCTAACGGATGATAATGCTTTACAGATTGATTATACTGCTACCACAGATAAGGCTACAGTAGTCAATCTAACCAATCATGCTTATTTTAACCTGAATGGAGAGGGGAATAAGAGCATTTTAGATCATGAATTAACCATCGCCGCAGATTCCATCACGCCAGTTGATTCTACATTAATCCCAACAGGGAAATTGTTAGCCGTTGCTGGAACTGCTTTTGATTTTACGAAAGCCAAAACCATTGGAAAATCTATTGAAGAAACCAATGAGCAGCTGAAGTTTGGGAAAGGATACGATCATAATTTTGCCCTAAACAAACATGATGTTAAAACACCGGTTGCTACTGTAAAAAGTACTTTAACTGGAATTAAAATGGAAGTATTTACATCTGAGCCTGGTTTGCAGTTTTACAGTGGAAACTTTCTAACCGGCGCCGATCAGGATGGAAAAGGTAAAAAGGCATATCCATTCCGTTCAGCCATTTGTTTAGAAACACAGCACTTTCCTGATGCCCCAAATCATCCGAATTTTGCCTCTACAGAGCTGAAACCTGGACAAACTTATAAAACGAGTACTATATATAAGTTTTCGAAATAATTTCTAGTAAAACCTTGAATGGTAGCTTTATTATTGTGCTACCATTCAAGTGTCCCGTCCTAAAATAAGTGTCAACCTATTTTAGGACTAGTTATGCTATTTATAGATCTCTCTTTAGGGATTTATGGGTTCAACAATCGCTCAGGAAACTGAGTGATTTTTTCAATGGTTAGCTGTTGCATAATCTGGTACAAATGGGTTTTAAACATATTGATGGTATGTTCGCCTCCTTTATCACCTAAGGCTCCAACTCCATACATAAATGGCCGACCCATAAAGTTAAATTCTGAACCTACAGCATGCGCTCTCGCTAAATCCACACCTGAACGGATCCCTCCATCCATCATGATTTTTATCTTCGATTTGTATAAAGGATTGTTCGCCAACTTAATCAATGAATTAATTGATGATTCACCAGCATCGATTTGTCTTCCGCCGTGGTTAGAAACAATTACACCATCAGCACCAATTTGGATCGCTGCCTGCATATCTTCATCTGTAGCAATCCCTTTCAGTACTAACGGACCTTTCCACAAATCGCGGATAGCGGCAACTTTTTCGATATCTACCTTGCCTGTAAATGTTCTGTTCATAAATTGCCCCAATTGCGACATATCCAAACCTTTCTCCATATAAGGTTTCAGCGTAGCAAAAGATGGGATTCCATGTTGCAGGGTTTTAATTCCCCATAATGGACGGGCAAAAGCTTGTAATATATTATTGATTGACATTTTAGGAGGGATAGACAAACCACTCTTAATTTCCTTATATCTTAAACCAAATGCAGGTACGTCAACGAGCACGACCAAAACCGGGCATTCTACAGCCTTTAACCGGTTTAAAATATCATCTCTCAGGCTATTTTCTGTAGGATGATACAATTGAAACCAGGCTTTTCCATCAGATACTTCCGCAATCCGTTCAATACTGCTTGTAGATACCGTACTTAAAGTATAAGGTATATCATGTTTGGCTGCTGCTTTTGCCAAAATTTCCGGTGCATTCGGCCACATCAAACCCTGTAAACCGATTGGCGATACGCCAAAAGGAGCGCTGTATTTACGTCCAAATAGTTCAACAGACATGTCGATCTCTCCACCAACCCGTAAATAATTTGGTTTGAGGTAAATATTGTCAAAGTCGTTTTCATTTCGTGCTAAATTAAGTCCTTCATTACAACCACCTTCTAAGTAGTCAAAGGCAAATTTAGGGATTCGTGCCTTTGCTTTTTTTCTCAGATCGGCTACAGAAGGGTATTGAGAATTGTAAGGGAATGTAATCTTTTTACTCATATTGATATATTGTATTGGTCAGATGCCACTTTTAAAAAGCGAAAACTAATCTTTTAAATTATATTTTCCATCCTGTTCTATCTGCTATTCTATACTTGTCGTTTTATTTAAGATGTAGTTGATTACTCTCCAGTTTGCGTAATGGGTTTTATATGCTGTTTTACATCATCATTCATAAAAATTACAATGAATGTAGTGGATGTCATGTCGGGATTTAAAAGAAATTGCCCTTTATTAATGAAATCACAAATGAGATTGCTTCAATCAATGACGGACAATCGAAAATATATTTCGAATTTCCTAGAGCTTATAAAAAGTCCGGGCATTATCGGTGAAAATCAGTTTCCTTTCTGTTGCGCTAAATCTCTTTGCATATTTACTCACCAGGTGAAACCAATCTTGATAGGGGCGACTCACTAACATTACTGGCCAATCGCTGCCATACATCACCCGATCTACACCAAAGTTTTCAAAAACCACATCAAAACAATTAAAAAGCTCAATCTCTTTCCAGTTTTTCCAGTCGGCTTCAGCCAATAAACCAGAAATTTTACAAGATACATTTGGATTTTCTGCGAGCAGTTTGATGTTTTGCGTCCAGGCTTTTAAATCCTGACTTTTAACATCGGGCTTACCACAATGATCTAAAACAAACGGTTGATCTGGAACCTGATCTACCATTTTAATAATACTTTTCAACTGATTGTGATAGCACAATAAATCGTAAGTATAACTAAACTTCTTAAGCTGTTTAATACCGGTAATAAAAGCAGGATCGAGAATAAAATCGACGCTTTCAGCCTGAAGCACATGTCGCCAGCCTTTTATCTTTTTGAAGTTATTCCAATAAGAAAGCCTGTTGCTGAGGTCAGGGCTTTTAAGATCTATCCAGCCTACAATTCCTTTTATGAGTTCATTTTGATCGGCCAGGGTAAGTAAAAATTCATTTTCTTTTTCTGATTGATTGGCCTGAACGGCAATGCAGCCAGAAATCTGAAGATCATTGAATGTACGGGTAAGATTTTTCGGTGTAAAATCGTGGCGGATTACACTCATTTCTTCCGTAATCCAGTTGTCCCTAACCGGATCAAAATTCCAAAAGTGAACGTGGGTGTCTATCATAATTGAGCGTTATAATTGTTGAGTATTTACAATTTAAAAATCTGATCCATTAAAATCCATTTTTCACCAGGTTTTGCCTGGGGTAAAGCTTGCTGGTATGTCCACATTAAGGTTTCCCATTCCTGTACTTTAGGGTTTGCTAAATCTGCCTGATTCTTTCTTTCAAAAGAAAAATCTTCATTAACCTCCATAATCATAAATAGCCGATTGCCGAGTAGATAAATCTGCAGGTCATCTACACCGGCATCACGAATGCTTTCCTTAATTTCTGGCCAAACATCAAGATGATACTGCTTATATTCGTTAATCAGCTTTTCATCATCAATTAAATCGAGTGTTAAACAGTATCTTTTCATTTTATTGCCCGCTATAAGCTTTAACCTCTTGTTTACTTGTGCCCAAGCCATCAATGCCCAGTTCAACTACATCACCTGCCTTTAAATACCAGGGTTCTGGTTTTTGCCCCAATCCTACACCAGCGGGTGTACCTGTAGAGATCACATCTCCAGGTAAGAGTGTCATAAATTGACTGATATATGAAACCATAAAAGGCACATTAAAGATAAAGTTAGATGTATTACCATCCTGCAATGTTTTTCCATTTACTGTTAACCACAGGCGAAGATTGTGTACATCTTCAATCTCATCTGACGTAGCAATAAAGGGGCCGATTGGTGCAAAGGTATCACAGCTTTTTCCCTTCACCCATTGTCCGTTGCGCTCAATCTGAAATTCACGTTCACTATAATCATTATGCAATGCATAACCCGCTACATGATTTAAGGCATCATCTTCTGAAACATAACTGGCTTTTTTACCGATAACAATCGCCAATTCAACTTCCCAATCGGTTTTTTTACTGTTTTTAGGGATAACCAAATCATCATTCGGACCTACAATCGCAGAGGTAGCCTTAAAGAATAGAATGGGTTCTGTAGGGATGGCTGCATTGGTTTCTGCAGCATGGTCTTTATAATTTAAACCCACACAAACTATTTTAGACGGGCGGGCTAAAGCAGGACCCAAGCGAACACTTTGATCTATTTCAGTTAAATCAGCTGATGCAATATCTTGTTTAAGCTTCTCTAATCCATTTCCACCAAAAAAAGCTTCATTATAGTCTTCAACAAGTGATGATGTATCGTAATATTTTTCATTTATAATAATACCTGGTTTTTCAAATCCCGGCTCTCCAAATCGTATTAATTTCATGTTATTTTGTTTAGTATATAATTTTTGGTATTTGATATTGATTAAAAGACGTTGGTGACGGATGGTCAGAAAACGCTTTCATGTCTTGATAGCATGCTTTAAGCTTTAAGCTTTAGCCTTCAACCTTTCAGCTTTCAGCTTTCAGCCTTCCGCTTTTAGCTTTCTCTTAATTATTCAAAGTAGTAAAACCACCATCAATAGGGTAATCGCAGCCAGTAATAAAAGAAGCTTCATCGCTACATAAATACAAAGCCAAAGCGCCAACTTCTTCTGGTTTGGCCATTCTGCCGATAGGTTGCGTTTTAGATAATTTTTCAAACATTTCCTCAATGTTATCAGGATAGTTTTTCTGTAAAAAGCCGTCTACAAATGGGGTGTGTACACGGGCCGGTGAAATGGAGTTACACCTGATGTTTTCACCTATATAATCTTTGGCCACGCTCATGGTCATTGCCTTTACTGCACCTTTCGCTGTGCTATAAGCGAAACGATCTGGCAGACCAATTAAAGCAGCAATCGAAGCCATGTTAATAATTACGCCACCTCCAGCTGCCCGGATTTGAGGAATTGCCGCATATAAACAATTATAAACCCCTTTAACATTTACGTTCATCACACGGTCAAAATCAGATTCTTCCGTTGTATCGGCTTTGCCAATGTGTGCGATACCGGCATTGTTTACCAGGATATTAATCGTGCCAATCTGATTAAATACTTCCTTAACATTTTGATGGTCAGCAACATTGCAGGCGTAACTAAAAGCCTTGTCACCATTGCTGTTAATTTCTTTAAGGGTAGATTCAGCTTGCTCAATGCCGAGTTCCAAAATATGAACTTCAGCACCCTGCCTGGCCAAAATGGTTGCAATCGCTTTGCCAATGCCACTTCCTCCGCCAGTTACTACTGCTCTTTTGTTCGTTAATGAAAACATGTTTATGGTTTAAAATGGTTATTGATTCAATTATTGAAAGATAGATATTAAAAATTATGGCGATGTTAATATAACGTTCATTTTTTTCCTTTCTGATAAATGGAAATGTAGCATTTGCCACCTTTAAATAATATTGATTAGAATCTGGATACAAATAAAATAAATAATGTTGATTAAATATTTTATCTTCTTATCTAAATCTTCAAGAATCTTAACATCCTTTAATTTTGGCTGTTTAAGCAGGTTTACCTTGCGGAAATTTTACATAACACCAAAGCTTAATTACTTATATTTGAATAATATTTTTATATTTAAATATTTATTTAACCAAATATCCACTGTGAACCCTTGCGAAAGGCTTGTAGTGTTAGCACCAGTTTGAATGAGAAAATTTCTATTCCCGTTTTTTTATACCCTATTGTTTTGGATCTCGTCGATAGTTTCCGTTCACGCACAAAAACAAAAATCAATTATCATTTCTCCAAATAGCAATGCAAGGATTAAGTTCGGTGCCGAACGACTTTCTAAAGCGTTAACAAAAATAGGTTACAAGGTTAGGATTCAGAATCAGCAAAAATTATCTGTATTAAAGAACGCCATTGTGGTTGGATTGGCAAATGATAAAGTATATGCGCAATTGCCCAAATCATCAAAAGATAAAGCCATTGCTGCAGGGAAAGAAGGATTTTCCATCACCGAAGGCAAAGACAAAACCATTTATGTTTTAGGAGCCGATGCATCAGGCGTTTTATATGGCTGCCTGGAACTGATTGATCAGATTAATGCGCAGCAAAAAATACCAACGCAAATTGCATTGACCGATCATCCGGAAATGGTGTTGCGTGGTACCTGTATCGGGTTACAAAAACCTGATTATCTTCCTGGTCATGATGTTTACGAATATCCTTTTACCCCTGAAACTTTCCCCTGGCTGTACGACAAAGCTTTATGGATTAAGTATTTAGATATGATGGTGGAAAACCGTTATAATTCTCTGTACCTATGGAATGGCCACCCGTTTTCTTCATTAATCCGCTTAAAAGATTACCCTTATGCGGTAGAAGTTGATGAAGCCACATTAAAAAAGAATGAAGAGATCTTTCAGTTTCTTACACATGAAGCAGATAAAAGAGGCATTTGGGTAATTCAGATGTTTTATAATATTATCATTCCAAAACCTTTTGCCGATAAACACGGTTTGAAAACGCAAGACCGGAACCGGCCAATTGTGCCACTAATTGCTGATTACACCCGAAAATCTATTGCTGCTTTTGTAGAAAAATACCCGAATGTAGGTTTAATGGTCGCACTTGGTGAGGCGATGGAAGGTGTTGGCCAGGATGATATAAACTGGTTTACCAAAACCATTATCCCCGGTGTAAAAGATGGCTTGAAAGCGGCCAACATACAAGGTGAACCACCAATTGTACTACGGGCGCACGATACGGATGCACCTGCCGTGATGAAAGCTGCATTGCCTTTATACAAAAATCTTTATACTGAAAATAAGTTTAATGGCGAAGCTTTAACTACTTATGAGCCCCGTGGCGCCTGGGCAGAATTGAATAGGAAACTGGCTGCCATTGGAACGGTTAACATTTCAAATGTGCACATTTTAGCCAATCTGGAGCCTTTTAGATACGGTTCTGCTGATTTTATCCAGAAATCGGTTCAGGCCATGAATAAAATTTATGGAGCAAAGGGTTTGCATTTATATCCACAACACAGTTATTGGGATTGGCCTTATGCTGCTGATGAGGTGAAAAGTAGAATTCTGGAAGTTGATCGCGACTGGATCTGGTACAAAGAGTGGGCAAGGTATGCCTGGAAGTCAAAAAGAGATCGTTTGCAGGAAGTTAATTATTGGGGAGATGAATTGGCGAAGAAATATGGTTCGAACCTGGCGGGAGGTAAAGCAATCTTAAATGCCTACGAAGAATCGGGGGAGATTTCGCCGAAGCTATTGCGGAGATATGGCATTACCGATGGGAACAGGCAAACGCTAACTTTAGGCATGTTGATGACGCAATTAATCAATCCTTTCCGCTACGGTTTATTCACCCTGATGTACGAATCTGAAGCACCTGAAGGGGAGATGATTATCGAATATGCCGAAAAGGAATGGAAAAAACAGGGACATATTGGAGAAACCCCTGTTCAAATTGCGAAAGAAGTGGTGGAGCATGGAAAAAAAGCCTTGATATCAATTAACGAAGCTGCTCCATCGATTACAAAAGATACGGCCGAATTTGCCCGCCTGAAAAATGATATGTACTGCTACGATGAGATGGCAAATTTCTATGCAGAAAAAGTGAAGTCGGCCCTTTGGGTCTTAAGATACAAATACTCTAATGATGTAACCGATCTGGAAAAGGCACTTCCATTTTTACAGAAAAGCGTAGACCATTATGCCAAACTGGTTAAACTGACTGATCATCGCTACTTATATGCCAACAGTATGCAAACCAAGCAACGTAAAATCCCGATGCGTGGGGTAGATAAAACATTCATCCACTGGAAAGAAATGTTGCCGGTTTTTACTAAAGAACTGAATCATTTCAAAAGAAGTATCGACTCTTTAAAGTCTGTTAAAGGTAACGCAGTCGCGAAAATCATCCCTTATCAACCTGCTGAGGTAAAAGTTTTAAATCAGACTGAAAATTACATCATTGAAAAAAATGTAGCCGTTTTTTCTGATACAGCTGTCGTGATTAAAGAAGTTGCAGCACAATTGATGGGTTTAAAAGGAATCAAGTTATCGAAGGAAAATCAGGTTAAAGCCGGAACGGAAATCAAATTCAGTACAAAATCACCGGTGAAACTTTTAGTCGCCTTTTTTAATCAGAAAGATCCTAAGTTTTTAGCGCCACCACAACTGGAAACGGATGCAAGCGCGAATAATTATGGCCAGTCGGAAATTAAAATCTCTAATGCATTAGTATTAAATGGTTATGCACCTGCAAACGTTCATGCGTATTCTTTTCCTGCCGGAACCCATACCTTAAATTTAGGCAAAGGCGAATGTTTAGTTTTAGGATTTATTGATGATAAACAAGAATTACGAATATTTAATGCCGGTTTAGATGGCCGAGGGAAAGATATAGATTGGTTATTCGAATGATGAAAAAAAGAAATTTAATTGCTGCGATTGGCTTATCTATTGCAACAATAACTGGTTATGCACAGGAAAAGGCAAATACGGATCAATTGAAAAAATATGTTGAATATTTCAATTCAATAGATTCAGAAGCGGTTAAAAATTATATTCCGAATGCACAAGCCTTCGAGTTTCTTGCAGAGCAGGCACCCTTATTCGAATGTCCGGATGCTGTTTTAGAACAGAATTATTACTACCGTTTATGGACCTTCAGGAAACACCTGGTTAAGAGCCCGGAGGGATATATTTTTACTGAATTTATAGAGCCTGTAAAACACGCAGGCAAATATAATTCTATCAGCTGTGCTTTAGGACACCATCTTTATGAAGGTCGCTGGTTTAAAGACAACAGCTATCTAAAGGATTACATTAAATTCTGGCTTTACAAAGCTGATGTGGGTCAGAGCAAACAGCGTTTTCACCAATTTAGCAGCTGGATAGATGACGCTGTTTATCAGAACTTTCTGGTAAAACCTGATCAGGCTTTTTTAAAGGAAATTCTCCCGGCGTTAGATGCCGATTTTACCAAATGGGAAACCGAGCGACAAAGAAAAGATGGTTTATTCTGGCAAAATGATGTAAAAGATGGGATGGAAGAATCCATCAGTGGGTCCAGAAAAGATCAAAACCAACGTCCAACCATTAACAGCTACATGTTTGGTAATGCAATAGCCTTAAATAAAATGGCTGTTTTGCTTGGCGATCAGTCGCTTGCAGCAAAATACCAGGTAAAAGCGAAAGTGTTAAAAAAACTGGTACAGGATAGTTTATGGAATGCTAAATCGATGTTTTTCGAAACCAGGAAGGCGAAAGGTGGCCTGGCTAATGTTAGAGAGGCCATCGGTTTTACACCCTGGGATTTTAACTTGCCAGATGATCAATCTACTTACGCGAAAGCCTGGGATCAATTGCTGGATACGGCCGGATTTAAAGCGCCCTGGGGTTTAACTACTGCTGAAAGGAGAGATCCAACTTTTAGAACCCGTGGCTCCGGTCACAGTTGCGAATGGGATGGCGCACTTTGGCCTTTCGCCAGTTCACAGACTTTGAAAGGACTTGCTAACTTGCTTACCAATTATAAAAAACATGGTAAAATGAATGCCGATGTTTTTTATCAGGAATTGCATCAATACGCTGCATCTCATGTGAAAAATGGTAAACCTTACATTGGCGAATATCAGGATGAGAAAACTGGTGAGTGGTTGAAAGGTGATAACCCGAGAAGTAGTTTCTATAACCATTCTACTTTTTGCGATTTAATTATTAATGATCTGATCGGAATCAAACCTCGCCAGGATAATGTGCTGGAGGTTTTTCCACTAATCCCCAAGAACAAATGGGACTGGTTTAAACTGGATAATGTAACCTATCATGATCAATTGGTTACACTGATCTGGGATAAAACAGGTGAAAAATATAAAAAAGGGAAAGGCTTTTTAGTGTACGTGAATGGTAAGAAGATTCATCAATCGAAAAGTTTGAAGCATATTGAGGTTTTGATGAAATAAGGGTATTTAAAGCTTACTGTTCGGTGTGTCACCGAACAGGACATTAAAAGAACTAATGAAAAATATTTTAAAATCGATTATTTTCCTATTCGCCACAGTAATTTGCTTATCTGCAAAATCACAATCTTTTTATAACGTAACCAAATACGGTGCGAAAAACGATAGCAGTAAGCTGGCTACTGAAGCCATTAAAAAAGCAATTGATGCAGCTGTTAAAAACGGTGGAGGTACGGTTTATTTTCCCGCTGGGAAATACCTTACGGGTGCGATTCATTTGAAAAGTAACATCACCATTTTTATTGATGCCGGAGCAGAACTTCATTTCAGCGATAATTTTGACGACTACCTGCCGATGGTTAAAAGCCGTTATGAAGGTGTAGATGTAACCTCATTCTCTCCACTTTTTTATGCCTATAAAGCGGAGAATATTTCGATAATCGGTCGTGGTTTAATTGATGGACACGGCAAAAAATGGTGGGATTTTGTAGAAGGCTACAAAGAAGGACAGCCACGATCCAAATGGCAAACCACTTTTGATGGCTTAAATAAAGATATTGTGTTGCCCGATGATCCCAAACAAATGCAACGTGGTTTTCTTCGTCCACCGTTTATTCAGACTATGTTTTGCAAAAACGTATTAATCGATGGGATCACCATTCGCAATTCGCCGTTTTGGACGGTTAACCCGGAGTTTTGCGAGAACGTAAAAGTTCATGCGGTAACCATTAATAATCCACACTCGCCAAATACTGATGGCATCAATCCCGAATCTTGTAAAAATGTACACATTTCCGATTGCCACATTAGCGTAGGCGATGATTGCATCACGATAAAATCTGGTAAAGATGAACCTGGTAGAAAAATGGCAATTCCTGCAGAAAATTACGTCATTACAAATTGTACCATGTTATCTGGGCATGGGGGAGTAGTAATAGGAAGTGAAATGTCTGGTGATGTGCGTAAAATCACCATTTCAAACTGCGTTTTCGATGGAACGGATCGTGGCATCCGCATTAAAACAGCGAGGGGCAGAGGCGGTGTGGTAGAAGAAATTCGCGTAAGCAACATCATCATGAAAAACATTAAACAGCAAGCCATTGTGCTTGATATGCAGTATGCAAAAACCAATTTAGAACCCATTTCAGTAAGAACGCCAAAATTCAGAAATATCCATTTTAGCAATATTACGGGTCAGGTGAATCAGGCCGCTTACCTGAATGGCCTGGAGGAAATGCCAATTGAAAACATCACCTTCAGCGATATCAACATGGATGCTAAAACAGGTTTTAATATTAGCTTTTCTGATAAAATTGAGTTTCATAATGTTCAGGTAAACACCGAAATTGGACCATCACTTATTGTTTCAAAAGTAAATAATCTGGTTATCGATGGGATAAAAACTTATCACCCACATGTTGATGCGGCGGTGATAGATTTGCGAAATGTAACTGATGTATTTTTATATAACGCCTTTCCAACAAAGGGAACTGCAACCTATTTAAAACTAAGTGGTGCAGCAACTAAAAACGTTACTTTAGGGAATAACAATTTCAAAAATATAAAAGCAGCGGTTAAGAAAGATCAGGACGTTTCAGAACCAATCCATTTTATCTCTGGCGATAAAGGCCAGTAAATCTTATTTTATGATGTGGCCAAAAAGAAACGCACTACTGCTTTTTATCTCGATTTTATGCTTATCCATCTCGCTTTCTGCACAGGAAGGAAATCAAACGCTTTGGTATAATAAACCTGCAGAAAAATGGACGGATGCCTTGCCGATTGGAAATGGAAGATTAGGCGCCATGATTTTTGCTGGCGTAAAGAACGATCATATTCAGTTCAATGAAGAGACTTTATGGACGGGAAAACCAAGGAATTACAATCGAAAAGGTGCATCGAAGTACCTGCCTGAAATAAGAAAGTTGCTTTTTGAAGGTAAACAGAAAGAAGCCGAAACGCTGGCACAGGCACAATTTATGGGACTGCAAAGTGAAGCCGGCGACCGTGAAGCCTGGCTAAAAGAAATGAAAGCAGGGAAGGGTATCTCAGGAAATCCAGCTTCCGCTAACTATGACGATAGGCCTTGGAAAACACTAAAAGTTCCGGCTTATGAAGGTTGGGAAACGGTTGGACTTAAAAATTTAGATGGTGTTGTTTGGTTTAGAACCACGATTAATGTACCACAAGACTGGGTTGGAAAGGATTTGGTTTTAGACCTGAATAAAATTTTTGATCAGGATTTTACTTACTTTAACGGCAGTTTGGTTGGTCATACAGAAGGTACAGAAGCAAGAAAATATACCATCCCGGCAAAACATATTAAGGCCGGAAAAAATACCATTGCTATACAGGTTTTTAATTTTTACGATCGTGGAGGGATTGGTGGTTATAAAGATGTAAGCAAGCCTATCGGAATTTATCCCGTTGGATCAACTGTAGAGAATGGAATATCACTGGTTAAGGAATGGAAATATAAAGTTCAAAATGATGCACCGCCAGCAGTTCCTCAATATCAGGCGAGTTATCAGCCATTTGGCGCCTTAAATCTTAAATTCGATCATGGTACATCGCAGGTGTCAAATTATAAGAGATCGTTGGATTTAACGAAGGCCATTGCCAAAACTTCCTATACCATAAATGGGATTGATTATCAAAGAACTTATCTGGCCAGTCAGCCGAATCAAGCCATAATTATTCATTTAACAGCGAACAAAAAGGCATCAATAAGTTTCAATGCTGCACTTTCCAGCGTTCACCCAAGCTCTTCTGTTAAGGTATTAAACGATCGTAGTATTTCACTTTCTGTACAGGTAAAAGATGGTGCATTACGAGGAGAAAGTCGTTTAACTGCTGTGATTAAAAATGGCATAGTGAAAACGGTTAACAATCAAATCATCATTCAGAGAGCGGATGAAGTGACTTTATATCTTAACGCAGGAACCAATTTTGTAAATGCAAATGATGTTTCTGGTGATCCGACCGTTGCGATAACTAATGCGCTAAATTCGATAAAAGGAAAAACATACGCTGATATTAAACAAGAACACATTCAGGAATATCAGCAATATTACAACAATTTTATAGTTGATTTCGGTCGTTCAGAAAATGAAAAGCTGCCAACAGATGAACGCTTGGGGCAATTTGCGACAGCCAATGATCCTGGTTTTGCTGCACTTTACATGCAGTATGGGCGCTATTTATTAATTTCCAGTTCCCGTCCGGGTACGCAGCCTGCTAATCTCCAGGGAATTTGGAACGATTTGCTTGCACCACCCTGGGGAAGTAAATACACTACTAACATTAACCTGGAGATGAATTACTGGCCAGCCGAGATCCTAAATCTAGCTGCTTTAAATGATCCTTTGTTTCAAAAAATAAAAGGTTTGGCAAAAGCCGGAACCACAACTGCAAAAGAATATTACAATGCAAATGGCTGGGTTTTGCATCACAATACCGATTTATGGAATGGTACGTCGCCTATTAATGCATCGAATCATGGCATCTGGGTAACCGGAGGCGCTTGGTTAAGTCAGCATTTGTGGGAACACTACCAGTTTACGCAAGATCAAAACTTCTTAAAGAATGAGGCTTATCCATTGATGAAACAAGCAGCACTCTTTTTTGAAGATTTCCTGGTCAAAGATCCGAAAACAGGCTGGTTAATCAGCACTCCATCCAATTCACCTGAAAATGGTGGCTTGGTGGCCGGACCAACGATGGATCATCAGATTATCCGGTCGCTGTTTAAAAATTGTGTGCAAGCCGCTCAGGTTTTAAACGTAGATCAGGATTTTAAAAAATCACTCGAAGAAAAAATAAAGCAGATTGCACCAAATCAAATTGGCAAATATAGGCAATTACAGGAGTGGCTGGAAGATAAGGATGATACCACCAATAAACACCGTCATGTTTCACACTTATGGGGTGTTTATCCAGGGAATGACATTACCTGGGATCAGGATTTGAAAATGATGAACGCTGCGAAGCAATCGCTTTTGTATAGAGGAGATGACGCGACGGGTTGGAGCCTAGCCTGGAAAATTAACTTTTGGGCAAGATTTAAAGACGGCGACCATGCCATGAAACTGATTAAAATGCTGATGAAACCTGCAGGTACAGGTGCAGGATCATACATAAATTTATTTGATGCCCATCCACCGTTTCAAATTGATGGAAATTTTGGTGGAGCAGCAGGCATCGCCGAAATGATTGTTCAAAGTCACCAGGGATACATTGATATTTTACCGGCGCTTCCAGGTGCCATTCCGAATGGTGAAATTAAAGGTTTAAAGGCCAGAGGCGGTTTCGAGGTAGATTTAAGGTGGGCCGATGGAAAACTGACTGCACTTCAGGTTAAATCTAAAGTTGGAGGCAAGTGCAAAGTGAAATACATGAACAAGGAAATTGAGATCGATACCAAAGCAGGAGAAAGCTATAAATTGAATGGAGATTTGAAACTATATTAAGTCGTCATTGCGAGGCACGAAGCAATCTCTTCAAGTTAGATTGCTTCGTGCCTCGCAATGACGAACAGGGCTAAAACTATGAATAATATAAAAGCATCAATTATTATTTTTTTTCTGCTTTCACTATCGAAAGCATATACTCAAGGCGTTCGTAAAGACATTCCCCTTAACGCCAATTGGGAAACCATTGCTGATGAAAAAGATATAAATGCTTACGATGGTTTTCAGGCAAGTAATTACAAAATCAATAATTGGAAAAAAGTAAATGTTCCGCATAACTGGGATCAATATGAAGGTTATCAACGCAAACTTCATGGCAACAAACATGGCTATGCCTGGTACCGTAAAACCTTTAAAAGCAATGAAATCAAAAATGGCAAACGTTTCTTTTTATATTTTGAAGGTGTTGGTTCTTATGCTACCGTTTGGCTGAACGGTAAACAAGTTGGCTATCATCCTGGCGGAAGAACCACGTTTACACTCGATGTTACCGATGTAATCAAACTAAAAAATGAAGATAATTTATTGGCGGTCAGGGCGGATCATCCTGCCAATATTCAGGATTTACCCTGGGTAGATGGGGGTTGCTCAACCGAACGCGGCTTTTCAGAAGGTTCGCAACCGATGGGAATTTTCAGACCTGTTCATCTCATGGTAACTAACGCAACCAGAATAGAGCCTTTCGGTGTTCACATTTGGAACGACAACAGGATTTCCGAAAAATCTGCTGTCTTAAACTTTACTACTACAATCAAAAATTATTCACCACTACCCAAAAAGGTTACTGTTCACAATGATTTGGTTGATGCAAAAGGTAAAACGATCTCAAAGTTAATGCGTGTCATAAATATTCAGGCAGGAAAAACTATTGAACTGGCTCAAATAACTGATGAAATTTTAAAGCCAAAACTTTGGTCGTTAGAAAACCCATATTTATACACTTTAAAAACTTCGATTATAGAGAATGGAAAAGTGGTTGACGAATTGAAAACACCATATGGCATCCGCTGGATTAGCTGGCCCATTGGAGAACAAGCGAATCAAAAGGTTTTTTTATTAAATGGAAAACCTGTTTTTATTAATGGTATTGCCGAATACGAACATTTAATTGGTCAGAGCCACGCTTTTACCAGCGAACAAATTTCATCACGCGTAAGGCAAATTAAAGCTGCGGGTTTTAATGCTTTTCGTGATGCACATCAACCGCATAATTTATTATATTCTGATTATTGGGATAAGGAAGGAATACTATGCTGGACACAAATGGCAGCCCATATCTGGTATGATACGCCAGCATTTAGGAGAAATTTTAAAACGCTTTTAACCGATTGGGTAAAGGAACGGAGAAACAGTCCGGCAGTGGTTTTATGGGGATTGGAAAATGAAAGCACCTTACCCGAAGATTTCGCCAAAGAATGTACCGAAATGATTCGGAAACTCGATCCAACAGCCTCCTTACAAAGGAAGGTAACCACCTGCAATGGCGGAAAAGGTACAGATTGGGATGTACCGCAAAACTGGACAGGCACTTACGGCGGCGATCCGTTAACTTATGGGGCGGATTTGCAACGACAGGTTTTAGTAGGAGAGTATGGGGCCTGGCGAACCATTGATTTACATCAGGTAGATGCCAATGGAAAAGGTTATTCGGAAAACAAAATGACCGATTTAATGGAAACAAAAGTGCGTTTGGCAGAAACGGTGAAAGATAAAACGGCCGGCCATTTCTTTTGGTTATATAGTTCACATGATAATCCTGGTCGGGTGCAAGGTGGCGAAGGGTTAAGAGATCTTGATCGGGTTGGCCCGGTGAATTATAAGGGAATGTTTACGCCCTGGGAAGAACCAACCGATGTTTTCTACATGTTCAGGGCCAACTATGCGCCTAAGCAGACTCAGCCAATGGTTTATATCGTATCGCATACCTGGCCAAACCGTTGGAGCAAACCCAGTGTAAAAGATAGCATCGTGGTATATTCAAATTGTGATGAAGTGGAGTTGTTTAATGATGTGAACGGGGAATCATTAGGAAAGCAAAAACGGGGTGCCATTGGAACGCATTTCCAGTGGAACAAGCCAAACATCAAATACAATGTACTTTATGCAGTGGGTTATGTTGATGGAAAGGTAGTGGCGAAAGATCAGATGGTATTAAATAGCCTACCCGAATCGCCAAATTTCAGGCAATTATTTTCTGCTGATGGATCAATTTTAAAACCCGAAAAAGAATACAATTACCTTTACCGTTTAAATTGTGGCGGTTCGGCTTACCAGGATGGTTTAGGAAATACCTGGATGGCAGATCAGCAGTTATCTACCTACAGCAAAAATTATGGATCAACCTCATGGACTGCTGCCTTTCCAGGCGTTCCATCTTTTTTTGCCAGTCAGCGGAGAACTTTTTCACCCATTGAAGGAACAGCAGACTGGAAACTTTTTCAATCATTTAGATACGGTCGGGATCAGTTGAAATTCAGTTTTCCTGTTCCTGCTGATGGTGAATACATGGTAGAACTTTATTTTATCGAGCCGTGGTTGGGCGTTGGCGGTGGAATGCCGGCAGCAAAAATGAGGCTATTTGATGTTGCCGTTAATGATCAGACCGTTTTGAAAGATGTTGATATCTGGAAACAGGTAGGAACAAATCATGCGTTGAAAAAGACGGTTAAAGTAAAGGTAAAGGCAGGTCAGCTCGTCATTTCCTTTCCTCAGGTTAAGGTTGGTCAGGCTGTTATTTCTGCCATTGCTATTGCCACTGCAGATCATAAACTAAAGGTTGGTAAACAGCTTAATTCTATCCTGACACTAAGAGGTGATTATAATTTTGTTGCCAAAAGCTGGATGGATATTGGCGATCAACAATTTTCAACAACTCAAACCTTGTTCACCCAACTCCCGTCAAATTGGTATGGTGCAGAATGGATTCAAAAAAGAAATGGCAATGAAACAGTGCCGCTACAATTTAAAGTCAACGAAATAGCTGATGTATTTGTAGCGATGAACCAAAGTTCAGATATGCCCGGCGGTTATGAAGCTACCAAAACGTCAATAGAAAACGATAAAAAGGAGCAATTTATCGTTTATCGCAAAAGATTTCAAAAAGGGCAGGAAGTACTGCTGGGTGCCAATGTGGTTACGGTAGCGGTTATTCCGCCAAGTGATTTAGCGCCCGCTTACGATTTGAAAACGACAACCAGTTACCCCGCAACAGCTGCCAGTTTAAAGGGTGCTAGTATTATGAAGGCAGAGTTGATGGGAAAACAAAGGGTAACTTTCACCGCTGAGCAGGGTGGAGTGTTAATATGGAATATTGCAGTGGGGGTGGCAGATACCTACTCCCTCACCATTAAATACCATAATCCACTGGAGAAAAATTTAAAGGCCAGGATGGAATTTTTATCTGCCGATGGCACCTTAATGAAAACGGAAGAACTGGAATTTGTGCCAACGAAAGCAGGTAAATGGAATTATTTAAATACGAATACGGGCAGTATGATTAATGCGGGAAGTTATCAGCTTCGCCTGGTGGCCACTGATGCTAAAAGCCTGACAGTGGATGCTTTAGATGTTCAATAAACAACTGCTTTAAGCCATTAAATAATTAAACAATAAATTCTTGTTTATTTTTATATGAATTATTTGTTTATTAATGAATTTATTGTGACCTTAAACAATTGAAAACTTAAGGATGAATTTCTATTCATATTAGTATTCAGAATCTAACCAAAAAAATAAAAAACCAGATGATGAGATTATCAATTTTAGCTTTATTGTTATGCATTACAAATGTGGCGACCACCTTTGCACAGCAAATGAGTGCAGAAGAAAAAGCAAAATATGAAAAGGCCATTACCGAGCGGGCAGCTAAAATTGTTTCGGGTTTGGGGATAAGCGATCAACGTAAATCAGATCAGGTAAGAGATCTCATCAAAGATCAATACAGCAATTTGAATGATATTTACACCAGTCGTGACCAGAAAGTAAAACAGATAAAGGATCAGCTTCAAGATAATAAGGTAGAAAGAGATTCTGCACTCGCAAAAGAAAACAGGCGTACAGATGCCGCCTTGAATAAACTTCATCATAAATATATAGCCAGATTAATCCGCCATTTAAGTAATGATCAGGTAGATCAGGTGAAAAACGGAATGACTTATAATGTACTTCCCATCACTTATAAAGCTTATCAGGAAGAAATACTCACTTTAACTGAGGAGCAGAAAAAGAAAATACTGGTATGGTTAACAGAAGCCCGAGAACATGCTATGGATGCAGAATCATCTGATAAAAAACATGCCTGGTTCGGAAAGTATAAAGGAAGAATTAACAATTACCTTTCGGCTGCCGGCTATGATTTGAAAAAAGAAGGTATAGAGTGGGAGAAGAGGCGTAAAGCCAAAGCGCAGTTAAATTAAATATTCGTTTGAAAGATGAAAAATCACCTCTCAATTTTTTATAATTTTTTATTTAAGAATGTTACATTTATATATGAATATTTTTTTATACCTTGTATCTCGATTTACAAACTGGTTTCTTTCAGTAACATATACATTAAGGTGAGATAATGTATTAAAGGGTTTACATGATTACATTGCTTTTTAAATTTTATTGAAGAACGAAATTGTAAAACACATTCTAACCAAAAAATAACCAACAAAAATCAAGATGAGCCGAGAAAACCTATGCAATAATCAGATTTTTTAATCTGATTGATCACTATCCTTTTTTCAGAAGAAGCCTAAGCAATACCCTTTCATAAGCCACAGAAATTCATTCGGAATAAGTCTCCGTAACGATTGCTGAAGTGAATGATCAACATGAATAAAAACTAACCAAAATATAATGAACTTAAAATTTTTACTTAAATTTTCGATGGTTTTGCTGCTGTTGATGTCGGCAAATGCTGTCCTCTTTGCTCAGGAGCGAAGAATAACCGGTAAGGTTATAGATCAGGCAGATGGGCAGGGAATTCCTGGTGTTAATGTAAGTCTCAAAGGTTTCCCGAGCAATGTGAGCACCAACAGCGATGGCGTATATACCATCCAGGTTAAAAATAATACAGATGTACTGGTATTCTCTTTTATCGGATATGCCCGGCAACAAATCATTGTGGGTACACAAGCCAGCATTAATGTAAAACTGGTATCTGATAATAAAAATTTGGAAGATGTGGTAGTGGTGGGTTATGGAAGTCAAAAACGCAGCTCTTTAACGGGTTCTGTAGTGGATATTAAGGCTTCAGAAATTGAAGATTTGCCAGGTACCAATGTGGCTGCCGCTTTAAGTGGTCGTTTGTTAGGCGTAGGTGTGAGTGGTGGTATTGCCCGTCCGGGTGTACCTGCAAAAATCACCATCAGAAACCCCAATAATATCTTCTCCAAAGATGGCGGGAGTACGGATCCCTTATATGTCATTGATGGTGTAATCCAGATTGATGGCCAGGGCAAACCCGACGCCACCAACTTTGGCAACCTCGATGCTTCAGAAATTGAAAGCATGTCATTCTTAAAAGATGCATCAGCAGCTATTTATGGCACACGTGGTGGTAACGGAGTAGTTTTAGTAACCACCAAACGTGGGAAAGTAGGAAAACCCAGAATTAGCTACAGCGGCTCTTATGCGGTAAATGACGAAGCTTATCGAACCAAAATGCTGAGCGCCTACGAGTTTGGCCAATACTTCAACATTATGAATGGTCCGAATGGAGGTAATAAACAACCTGGGGTAGATAATTTTTTTACACCCGATGAATTGGCACACTTCAAAAATATTAATTACGACCGACTGGAAGATGCCTGGAAATCGGCTTACGATTTACGCCATACCTTAAGTGTAAGCGGAGGCGCAGATAGGGCAACTTATTTTGCCAACGTATCTTACAATAAACAAACAGGTAACCTCGCTACATTAGATTATAACCGCTGGAATTTCAGAGCCGGAACAGATGTGGCCGTTACCTCAAACTTTAAGGTAGGTATCCAGGTTTCAGGTAATAACGGCGATTTGGTTAAAACATTCAACAAAGTATCTGGCGAAGGGGTAGAGGATGATTACAAAAACCTCTTGCTGGCACCAAGATATGTGCCTGATTATATTGATGGTTTGCCGGTGAAACTTCCGGGAACAACCAATGATTTATCCAGGTATCATTTTGGAGAAATAGATCGCTTAAATAATTTAGCCACTACCAAAACAAATTTATTTACCGTAAATGGCTATGCCGAATATGAACTTCCTTTTGTAAAAGGTTTGAAAGCCCGAATGGCTTATGCACGGAATACAGGAAATTCGGTTGGCGATCAGGTCGGTACTTTTTATACCTTGTATGAATTTAACCGTTTGGGTGAAAACAAACATATTTATGAAGGAGCGACTGTTTTAAGTTCGTTAAAAGTAACCAACGGAGATCGTTTATATTACGCCAATACCAATCAAAAAAGTGAGCAAACCAACTTCGTATTAAACTATGCGAGAGATTTTGGTAAACATTCCGTAAGTGGATTATTTACGGTAGAAAAATCAGAATCAGAAAATAGCCAGCAAGTGGTTTATAAAGCAGGGCCTATTGCTGCAACCAACGGACAATTTAATTCAGCCACTGGTGCCATTGATGGATCAACATCTGCGAATGAAGCCGGAACCTTATCATATGTTGGTCGTGCAAATTATGCCTATGCCAACAAATACCTGGCAGAATTCTTATTCAGAACAGATGCCTCTACTAAATTTGCACCCGAAAACTATTGGGGTAAATTCTATTCAGGATCTGTTGGATGGGTAATTTCTGAAGAAAGTTTTTTTAAAGTGCCGGCAGTTAACTATTTAAAATTAAGATATGCATTTGGTGTTTTAGGTAATGACCAGACTAAGCCCTGGTTATGGCGTCAGCGCTATACTTTTCAGGATGGAAAAGGAGCTGTTTTTGGTGGTAATACTGCAGCTACAACTGGTTTTAAAATGGAAGCAGCGCCAAACCGGGATGCAACCTGGAGTACTGAATACAAAAACAACGTGGGTATCGACGCTAAATTCCTGAAAAATCGTTTAAGCGTAAATGTAGAAGGTTATTATAACATGGCCAGAAATATTTTAATTGAACCAACAGCAAGCCTTCCGGTAACTATTGGTGGTACGGTAGCATCCGTAAACTTTGGGTCCGCAGACTTCTTCGGTTACGAATTGGGTATATCCTGGGATGATAAAATCGGTTCTGATTTCAATTATGGCGTAAGTGCACGTTTTGGATGGAGTGATGATAAAGTGAAAGTGAGCAATTTTAATGCTAACGATAATTTAAAACCTTGGTTAGCTAAACCAAATGAATCATCAGATAATGGTAAGTGGGGGTATGACTATTTAGGAATGTTTAAAACGCAGGATGAAGTTACCAATTACATCAATCAATATAAAATCACTCAGGTATTTGGCACGCCAGTAGCGCAATTGAGACCAGGAACGCTTTACTACAGAGATGTACGAGGTCAGTTACAGTCTGATGGTACTTTTGGTGTTCCAGATGGTATTATTGATGAAAATGACCAGGTTCAACTTTCCAGAAAAGCCAATAACCACTATGGTTTTGGAATTACCTTAAAGGCCGGTTATAAAGGATTTAGTGTTGATGCCGTACTTGCAGGTTCATTTGGTGGATGGTCAGAAATCGACGAAAGAAAAGCATTGAATGTTTCAATCGCCCGAAATTTTACCAGTCTGCCTAACATCTGGGGTAATATTTACGATCCGGTTATTAATCCTGAAGGTACTATGCCTAATCCTAATTTTCCAGATATTAGCTTAACACCAACTTCTAATTTTTATAAGGTTAGTGCTTTCAGGCTTCGCATTCCGAGTTTTAACGTAAATTATACCTTACCTAAAACATTTGTAGAGAAATTAAAAATAAACAATGCAAGGGTTTTTGTTTCAGCTTTAAACCCTGCTAACCTTTATAACCCTTATACTTATAAAGGTCCGGATGGTGCGTGGGATGCTTATCCAAATTTAAGGACACTATCCTTCGGGCTTAACCTGACGTTATAAGCAAAGAAAATTTGAAATTCAATAATCTAATTATAGAGATGAAAAGAAATAAGATATTAAGTTTAATCGCCTTGGTGGTTGTGCTTTCCGCCAGTTGTAAAGATTCCTTTCTCGAAGAAAAGAGAGATCTGGCTGGATATAACGAAGAAGTTTTTAAAGATGCAGCATTGGCTCAGGGTTATGTAGATTACGTTTATGGCCTGTTTTTGCCTGCCAATAACGCGCAATCGCTATCCTGGAATTTAGCTACGGGTAATGATAATTTCGCCAGAACAACAGATGAATTTGCCGGCGAAACAGATTTTAACAAAGTATGGGCAACAATCAGTTATACCAATACCCATGCTTTAAATTATTTTGGGGCCAGATTAACCACTAGTATTGTCAATAATCCGTATACGAGATTAAAGCAGATCAATATTTTTATAGCCGAGATTGATAAATATGGTCTGCCGGAAGATGTTAGAAAACGTCTGAAAGGGCAGATGTATTTCTGGAGAGCATGGCAATACTTTGATTTGGTAAGATTATACGGTGGCGTGCCGTTGGCATTGGTGCCGCAAGATCCCATTTCAGAAGATGGAACATCATTGCAAATCCCAAGAAGTTCCAGCTCTGAATGTATTAAACAAATCATCGCAGATCTTGATATGGCGCAATCGTTATTGCCAGGTAAATGGGGAAATTCAGATTGGGGTCGCATTACTAGTGGCGCATGTGCCGCGATGAAAGGCAAAGTGCTTTTAACTTGGGCAAGCCCATTATTTAACCGTACAGATGATATTACCCGTTGGGAAGCAGCTTATCAGGCAAACCTGGCAGCAAAAACACTATTAGAAGCAAACGGCGGCGGTTTATTCAAAACTGGCGGCACGGCAAATGGTGTGGCTTGGGGCAACATGTGGTTTTCTGAAGTGAATAATCCGGAAGCAGTAATTGTTTATGGTTTTAATAACTTAGCTATTGGCGGAACAACCACCAAAAATAATGGCTGGGAGCAGGCTGCAAGATCAAAAGAGCTTAATGGAGCAGGATCACTTTCCCCAACAAAAGAAATTGTTGATGCTTTTCCGATGAAAGATGGTAAAATGCCAGGTGCCTCAAACACTTATGCTTATGATGCGAAGAAATTCTATAAAAACAGAGATCCGCGTTTTTACAAAACTTTTGTTTATAATGGCGCCATCTGGCCATACGCTGGGAACACTACTTTCAAGCAATGGACTTATAAATGGTACAAAACCGCTGCTGAAACAGTACCCAGTTTAACAACAGAAGCAAAAGGAGCAAACTCAAGTGCCATTTATATCAGTAAGGCCACTGATCCTTCAGCGTCTAACGCCAATGGAAATTTTCAACAAAACGGTATGGATTTCATGGAGATGCGTTTCGCTGAAGTCATCCTAAACCTGGCCGAATCTGCCATAGGCGCCAATAAATTGGGTGAAGGTTTAGATGGGATAAAAGCAATTAGAGAACGTGCCGGGGTAGAGAATTTAGACGGCGCATATGGATTGGCTGGTGCAACCAGCAGAGATCAGCTTTTTGGCGCTGTATTAAAAGAACGGAATATCGAATTTGCTTACGAAGGAAAAAGGTTTTTCGATTTAAGGCGCTGGATGTTATTTGAAGAAAACTCTCCAACAGCTGCCAGATTAGGTATTAAACCTTTAAATGGAACTCGGAGAACAGGATATTTCATCACAATAAAATCAGCTGCAGGTGCTAAATATGTTGGTACAAATGATCCATTGATTAAACCTGCAACCGGAAATGCACCAATAATAGACCGTGATCCGGCAACTTATCCAACACCAAATGGAAGTGCAAATTACAATGCATATTTAGATTATCTATATGATAACATATTTGTGATCACCGTTAAGGATGATCTGGATAAGACCAATCCTGCCGACTGGAAATTTAAATGGTACCCTGAATATTATTTCTTTGGCTTGAACGAAAATATTTTAAGTTCATCACCATACTTGGAGCAAACTACAGGATGGAATAGTTTGAAGGGAGCAGGTACATTTGATCCGTTGAAATAAGATTGATTTACAACATTGAGATAAGTTAGCGCCATCTCGATTTATATATTTGGTTTGGAAGAGGGGAGCAGCGAGTGCGATCCTCTTTTTTTATTCAAGAATGTTACATTTATATATGAATATTATCTCTATCTTGTAACTCAGCTTAGCAGCCAATATTTTACGCGTTTCGAGTCCCAAAAAAAGGATTGATATTCGTAAGAAATTAAGCTAAAAATCTTTAGATTAAGTGCTAATTTAAAGGATAATGTATTTTCTAACCAAAATTGATAAACCAGGATTGACCAAAGATTGAGTCGAAAAATAAATCTTAATATTGCGTTATTTTAGCGAAGTATTTATCGATTTAACTTTTGTTTTTCCAACGAGCAAAACACAAATGAAAAAGAACTTTTTAAATCTGCTATATTCAGCAGCATTAATACTCTCAGCTGGTTCAGCTTTTGCCCAATATCCCACAATTCCCGAAGATGTTAAGAAATCATCAGATTCTATGATGAAAGAAGCGTATCATCAGTCTGATATTGCCTGGGAAAAGGCAAAACCTATTATTCTGAAAGAAGAGAAAGAAGGCAAACCTTATATTCCATGGGCTGGCCGGCCAACGGATTTGCCACAATCAGAACTATTGGCTTTTCCGGGAGCTGAAGGTGGTGGTGCTTATAGTTTCGGCGGTCGCGGCGGAAGAGTAATTGTCGTTAAAAATTTAAATGACAGTGGTCCGGGTTCTTTGCGTGATGCCTGTGAACAAGGTGGAGCCAGGATAGTAGTTTTCAACGTTTCGGGGATCATCAGAATCAAAACACCACTAATTATTAGAGCACCGTACATTACTATTGAAGGTCAAACGGCACCAGGTGATGGTGTTTGCGTGGCTGGAGAATCGGTTTGGTTAAACACACATGATGTAATTGTTCGTTTCATGCGTTTTAGAAGAGGCGAAACCTTTGTGGGGCGTCGGGATGATGCGATTGGCGGTAATCCGGTAGGAAATATCATGATCGATCACGTTTCTGCAAGCTGGGGATTAGACGAAAATATGTCGATGTATCGTCATATGTATAACGATAGTACGGGCAAAATTGAAGATAAACTGGCAACGGTAAACATCACCATTCAAAACTCCATTTTTTCTGAAGCTTTAGATACCTGGAACCATGCTTTTGGTAGCACATTAGGCGGGGAGAACTGTACTTTTATGCGGAACTTATGGGCAGATAATGGTGCCCGGAATCCATCTATTGGCTGGAACGGTATTTTTAACTTCGCCAATAATGTGGTTTTCAACTGGAATAATCGTTCAACGGATGGTGGAGATTATACTGCATTATTTAATATTGTAAATAACTATTATAAACCAGGTCCGGTTACGAATTTAAAAGAGCCGATCAGCTACAGGATATTAAAGCCAGAATCTGGCCGGAGTAAATTGCCTTATGTGGTTTTCGGGCGTGCTTATGTAGAAGGAAACATTATCGAAGGAAATGAAAAAGTAACTAAAAATAACTGGGATGGTGGCGTGCAGCTGGAGAATAAAAAAGGTGAATTAATGACGTTCGAGCAGGCCTCTCCATATTTTGCAGCCATGCGGGTGAAAAAGCCTTTTCCAATGCCAAAAATCACCATTCTGCCAACTTTAGCAGCTAAAGAATATGTATTAACTAACGTTGGGGCAAACCTTCCGAAGAGAGATCCGGTTGATACACGTGTAATTAAACAAGTAAAAACTGGTAAAATCGACTTTATTGAAGGCGTAAAATTACCAGAAAAAGATTTCGAACATCGCCGTTTACCAAAAGACTCTTATAAACAAGGTATCATTACCGATATTAGTCAGGTTGGCGGTTATCCTGAATATAAAGGTACACCTTACAAAGACTCAGATGATGATGGCATGCCAGATGCTTATGAGTTGAAAAACGGTTTAAACCCGAAGGATGCAACTGATGCAGCTAAAATTTCTAAAAGCGGTTATTCGAATATCGAAGTTTATTTGAATAGTGTGGTTCCTGTTTCAACGGTAAAACCGAATTAAGGGGGAATGTAGAAAGACTAAAGCTGAAAGACTAGAGCTTAAAGTGGAAAGAATAAAGCGGTAAGACCAAAGCTGAAAGGCTAAAGCGTTAAAACCAAATCGCTTTGTACAGCTAATTTCGTCATTGCGAGGTACGAAGCAATCTTAATGCGAAAGTTTTGTCATTCAGAGCACAGCGAAGAATCTGCAAGCGATGGAAGTAAAACATTAACATAAACCACTGCCAAGACTGTAAGTGCGTTGGCAGAGACAGTAAACAATAGGTTGCAGATGCTTCATGCTTCAGCATGACAACACGGGTTTTGTCATTCAGAGCGTAGCGAAGAATCTGCAAGCTATGGAAGTAAAACATTAACATAACCACTGCCAAGACTGTTAAGTGCGTTGGCAGAGACAGTAAATAATAGGTTGCAGATGCTTCATGCTTCAGCATGACAACACGGGTTTTGTCATTCAGAGCACAGCGAAGAATCTGTAAGCGATGAAAGCAGAACATTAACAACCCAGTGCCAACAAAGCAAGTGGGCAAAGACAGTAAATAACAGGTTGCAGATGCTTCATGCTTCAGCATGACAACACGGGTTTTGTCATTCAGAGCGTAGCGAAGAATCTGCAAGCTATGAAAGTAAAACATCACATAACCCACTGCCAACAATGTAAAAGCGAGGGCAGAGGCAGTAAATAATAGGTTGCAGATGCTTCATGCTTCAGCATGATAACAACAAAAAAATGCCAAATACCAACCACATATTAAAAGTAAAGCAACTCAAAACCTTATCAATTTTGACGATGGTTCTTTTGATTTCGAACTTTTCATTTGCTCAAAAACCGAAACCCATCGAACCTCCAAAACCTATTTTTAAAGGTAAGGATGGCACAATGGTCTACACGGCAGATGAGCTGGGGAATCGCATTCCTGATTTCTCCTATGCGGGTTATATGGCAGGCGAAAAAACCATTCCATCGGCGTTGGTAAAAGTTGTAGTGCCTTTAAAAGATGGTGATGCGACGCTAAGAATTCAATCTGCAATAAATGATGTATCTAAATTACCTGTTGGGAAAGATGGTTTGCGTGGGGCGGTTTTGCTAGAGAAAGGTACTTATGAAGTTTCCGGAATCTTAAAAATCTCAGCTTCTGGCGTGGTGCTTCGGGGCAGTGGAATGGGCGAGGATGGAACTAAAATCTTTGCAAAAGGTTTGGATCGGATTGGTGTGATCAGAATTTTAGGTAAAAAAGATAAGATAGAAGAATCGCCGATAGCCATTACAGATGATTATGTTCCGGTAAATGCCCAAAAAATTACAATAGGAAATACAACCGGTTTCAAAGTAAGCGATAGAATAATTATTCATCGTCCATCAACCAAAGAATGGATTGAAACCCTTAAAATGGTTGAGTTTGGTGGAGGAGAAAGCGCTTTGGGCTGGAAACCCGGAACAAGAGATTTGCATTTTGATCGGAAAATTATTGCAATCAATGGTTCAACTCTCAGTTTAGATGCGCCAATAACAACGGCTTTGGATTCGAAATTTGGAGGCGCAACCGTAACGAAATACAAATGGGATGGTCGAATTTCAAACGCTGGTGTAGAGAATTTAAAGCTCGAATCAGATTATCACAAAGAAAATATTAAAGATGAATACCACCGTTGGACGGCTATTTCTCTAGAAAATGTAGAAGATGCCTGGGTTCGGCAGGTGGTGTTTGAGCATTTCGCAGGCTCTGCGGTTAATGTACTCGAAACAGCAAAGAGAATCACGGTAGAAGATTGTAAATCGCTTGTGCCCATCTCTGAAATTGGTGGCGAACGTCGCTATACATTTTTAACCATCGGGCAACAAACTCTTTTCCAAAGGTTGTATTCAGAATACGGTTACCACGATTTTGCAGTAGGTTTCTGTGCCCCCGGACCAAACGTATTTGTGCAGTGCCAGTCTTATTTGCCTTTCAGTTTTAGTGGTACCATTGATAGCTGGGCATCGGGTGTTTTATTCGATATCGTAAACATCGACGGACAAGCATTAAGTTATTTAAATCGCGGTCAGGACGGGCAAGGCGCAGGCTGGAGCGCGGCGAACAGTGTTTTCTGGCAATGTAGCGCCGCAAGGGTAGATAATTATCAGCCACCAACAGCACAAAATTGGGCTTTTGGAACCTGGGCGCAGTTTGCTGGAAATGGCTATTGGGATATGTCGAATGAGCAAATTCAACCACGAAGTTTATATTATGCTCAGCTTAAAGATAGATTAGGGAATGAAGTAGAAGCCAGAACTTTCATCCTTCCGGTAGAAACAGAAGCTTCAAGCAGTCCTCCGATAGATGTTGCGCAAAAACTCACCAAGCTTGCTTATAAGCCTGCCTTAACCGTATCAGAATATATTGATGCCGCATCTGAGCGGAATAAAATTTCACTTGATGCCAAACAAGCAAAAAGCATCGATAAAATCGGATTAGACAAAATTGTTCAGCCAGCAATTGCCGATGAAATGACGATAAAAAACGGTTGGCTGGTTCGCGGAAATGAAATCATTTTAGGCAACCGGCAAGATGTGCCCTGGTGGAATGGAAGTGCCCGTCCGTATGGATTAAAAAACACCAAATTTCATATTACCCGATTTGTGCCTGGCCGATCTGGCAACGGCTTAACTGATGATTTAGATGGCATTACCGATGCTATGAAAAATGGTTCAGTTAAAATACTGGATCACAATTACGGCCTTTGGTACGATAGAAGAAGAGATGATCACGAACGCATTCGCCGGATGGATGGCGAAGTTTGGGCACCTTTTTACGAATTGCCTTTCGCCCGGAGCGGACAGGATAAAGCCTGGGATGGCTTGAGTAAATATGACATCACCAAATACAATCTCTGGTATTGGGACAGGCTGAAAACCTTTGCCAATCTTGCTGATCAAAAAGGTTTGGTATTAATTCACGAAAACTATTTTCAGCACAATATTATCGAGGCAGGTGCACATTATGCAGATTTTCCATGGCGTACGGCGAATAACATCAACAATACGGGTTTCCCAGAACCTGTTCCGTACGCAGGTGATAAAAGAATTTTTATGGCTGAGCAATTTTACGATATCAGTAATGAAAACCGCAGATCAATCCATAAAGCCTATATCCGTAAATGCCTGGAAAATTTTGATGGAAATTCAGGTGTGATTCAGTTGATCGGTGCAGAATTTACTGGTCCGCTACACTTTGTGCAATTTTGGCTCGATACGATTAAAGAATGGGAGCAGGAAACTGGCAAACATCCAATTATTGGTTTAAGTGTTACCAAAGATGTTCAGGATGCTATTTTAGTGGATAAACAAAGAGCTGATGTAGTCGATTTAATCGATATTAAATATTGGCATTACCAGGCTGATGGAACGGCTTATGCGCCACAAGGTGGACAGAATTTGGCTCCCCGTCAGCACGCACGCTTACTCAAACCTAAAAAAACATCTTTCGAAGAAGTTTACCGTGCGGTTTCGGAGTATAGAAATAAATTCCCCGGCAAAGCTGTGATGTATTCTGGCGACAATTTTGACAGTTTCGGCTGGGCGATCTTAATGGGCGGTGGTTCACTATCCAATGTTAAAAATATTGATCCAGGTGCTTTAAAAAGTATTTCTTCAATGAAAATTTTCCTTCCTGCAGGGAAAAATACCAAGCAATATGGCTTAGAAAACCCCGGTAAAGCTTATGTTTTATACAACGCATCTTTGGCAGCAAGTGCTATTGATTTAACAAAGTTTAGCGGAAAATTCATGGTGAAAGTAATCGATCCGAAGGACGGCAAAGTATTGAAGCAAGAGAAGATCAACGGAAATGCCATCTCAAAAATTGATAAAGTTGGAAATGGAGATGAAATCATTTTCCTTAATAAGATGTAAAATATGACGATTAAATCAAAGATATTTTTCCTTTCAATGGCTTGTTTACTTGCATTTGGTTGCAAGGAAAAGCCACATTTTGGAGATAAGAGTTTACTCATTTCAGAAAATGGACGCTATTTAACTACTGGAAATGGGGAGCCTTTTTTCTGGTTAGGCGATACGGGTTGGTTATTATTTGGAAAGCTGAATCGCGAGGAGGCGGAAACCTATCTCGAAGACAGGAAGCAGAAGGGCTTCAACGTGATCCAGGTTATGGTTTTGCATGAAGTACCTTCTGTGAATGTTTATGGTGATTCTTCGATCATCAATATGGATGTTTCAAAGCCCGCCATCACCGAAGGAAATGACTTTAAAGACAGTAAGGCTTACGATTTTTGGGATCACGTAGATTACATCATTGATCTTGCCGAAAAAAAAGGAATTTATATGGCACTGGTTCCGGTTTGGGGAACGAATGTAAAAGAGAAAAAAGTGAACGTGCCGCAGGCAAAAATTTATGCAGAATTTCTAGCTAAAAGATACAGAGATAAAAGTAACATCATCTGGTTAAACGGAGGAGATATTAAGGGAAGTGATGGTTTGGAAGTGTGGAATGCGATTGGTGAAACTTTACGGGCGAATGATCCTAACCACTTAATTACTTTCCATCCAAGAGGCAGAACGGGTTCATCTACCTGGTTTCACAATGCCACCTGGAATGATTTTGACATGATTCAATCGGGGCATCGACGCTATGATCAGGATACCTCTGCGAAGGAAACATTGCATTATGGCGAAGACAACTGGAAATACATTGAAACAGATTATAAGTTGAAACCAACCAAACCAACCATTGATGGCGAGCCTTCGTATGAAGGAATTCCGCAAGGCTTACATGATACCATCGAACCCCGCTGGACTGATGCCGATGTGCGGAGATATGGATATTGGTCTGTTTTCGCTGGTGCTTTTGGCTATACCTATGGAAATAATGCTGTGATGCAGATGTACAAGTTGACGGATAAAAAGCCAGCTTATGGTCCGAAAGCGCCGTGGACAACGGAAGTAAATGCCGCAGGAGCAACCCAGATGAAACATTTAAAGGATTTGATGTTATCGCATTCTTATTTTGATCGTTTACCAGATCAAACCTTAATTGCTGGTAAAAATGGAGATCAATATGAACGTGTGATTGGAACCAGGGGTGAAGAATTCGCGATGTTGTACACTTATACAGGAAAGAATTTTAGTGTTCAAATGGGAAAAATAGATGGTGATGAAGTTAAGGCATCATGGTTTGATCCCAGAACAGGAAAAACGATCTCAATTGGAACATTTGAAAATAAGGGAATTAAGGAATTTAATCCACCAGGAGAACCTAAAAATGGTAATGATTGGGTTTTGGTGTTGGAAAAGATATAATGTAGTTGGTCGTCATTTCGACTGGAGCAAAGCAAGAAAATTTGCAAACAAGCCTTGATATTGCTGTCATTCTGAGGCACGAAGAATCTGAAGACGATTAATGCCATCCTAAAATACTGCACTGGTTATTTTTTAGGCATTGGATTTATGGAAGATTGTATTTCATTGCTTAGAGATTCTTCACTGCGTTCAGAATGACAAACCCAGCAAAATATTGCGTGTGGTAGTAGGATTGAATAGGCAATTATTAATGTAGAATAAAAAAATAAAAAATGTTTAAAGCAAAGTTCATATCATCATTCCGCTTAGCCATTATTGGCCTGGCTCTGTGCGGATTAACATCTTGCTCAAAACAAGCTTATCTCTTTACCTCATTCCACGAACCGGCCACCGAAGGTTTAAGACTTTTATACAGCTATGACGCTTACCATTGGAAGGATTTAGATAAAACGTTTTTAAAACCAGCAATCGGTACGCAGAAAGTAATGCGTGACCCATCCATTGTTCAGGGCCCCGATGGCACCTTCCATTTAGTTTGGACTTGCAGCTGGAAGGGCGATAAAGGATTCGGTTATGCCAGTTCGAAAGATTTAATCAGCTGGACAGAACAAAAATTTCTTCCCGTAATGGAAAGTGAGCCAGAAACTGTTAATGTTTGGGCACCGGAAATTTTCTATGATGATGAGCAAAAGGAATACATAGTGATTTGGGCATCAACCATTCCTTTTCGGTTTGCTAAAGGAATAGAGGATGAGGATAATAACCACCGGATGTACGCCATTACAACAAAAGATTTTACAAATTTTTCAAAAGCTAAATTGTTTTTAGATCCTGGTTTCAGTGTGATTGACGCGGTTATTGTTAAAAGAGCAGTGAAAGATTATGTATTGGTTTTAAAAGACAACACCCGCCCCAATAGGAATTTGAAGGTCGCGTTCGGAAAGGATGCATTAGGTCCTTATGATCATGTGTCAGAAACTTTTAGTCCGAAGTTAACGGAAGGCCCAACGGTAGTAAAAGTAAAAAATGATTGGTTGATTTATTTCGATGCCTACGGACAAAAGATTTATTCAGCTTATAAAACAGCTGATTTTAAGTCTTTTAAGGATGTAACTGCAGAGGTTTCCGTCCCCGAAGGACATAAACACGGAACGATTATAAAAGTGAAGAGGAAAGTGATTGAGGGATTGAAGAATATAGAGAAGAGACATTAATATTTGCTGTCATCCTGAGGTACGAAGGATCTCCAAGCGATGGAAAACTGCCGCCTGATAAACCAACTTAATCAGCAGTAGTGGGGGTAAATTCAGGCAGCGTTAATAGGTTGCAGATTCTTCCTCCGTCAGAATGACAGCGGTTAAAATTATAACATGAAAATACTTAAAATACTTTGTTTAACCTTATCATTTGCTTTTGCGATGCAAACCTCGCAAGCGCAAGATACCGTGCGTTATACAGGTAAAACCCTGGTAAACGCCGACTATCATCATGGGCAATTAACGCCTGTGGTTGGGGTACACAGCATTCAAACGTTCAGGGCAAATAGAGAACACCCGGAATTGGCTGAAAACTTCGGCTGGACCTACAACCACGCCCCCATGTTAGCCTATTGGAATAACAAATTTTACGTAGAATATTTGAGTGATCAAGTGGGAGAAAGCATCCCGCCAGGGCAAACCTTATTACAATCTTCATCTGATGGTTACACCTGGACTAAACCTGATGTGGTTTTTCCCATTTACAGAATTCCCGATGGCACCACCAAAGAAGGAAGAACCGATGTAGCAAAAGATTTAGATGCGGTAATGCACCAACGCATGGGCTTTTACGTATCCACCAAAAATGTATTCCTGGTTTTAGGCTTCTATGCCATCAGTTTTGATGCAAAAGACGACCCGAATGATGGGCATGGTATTGGCAGGGCCGTAAGAGAAATCCAGGCAGATGGAAAATACGGGCCAATTTATTTTATTCACTACAACCCTGGTTATTCAGAAAAAAACACAAAATATCCTTACTACACAACAAGTAAAAATAAAGCTTTCGTTGAAGCTTGTAAAGAGTTGCTGGCAAATAAATTAATGACACAGCAATGGAATGAAGAAGCAGACCGAAAGGATCCTTTAATTACTTTACAAAAACAGTATAAAGCCTTCAGCTATTATCATTTACCCGATGGCCGGGTGGTTGGTTTATGGAAAAATGCGTTAACGGCGATCAGTTCCGATAATGGTAAAAGCTGGCCGGAAAACGCTTCCCGGGCACCGGGTTTTGTTAACAGCAATGCCAAAATCTGGGGTCAGAAAACCGCTGATGGAAATTATGCGACGGTGTACAATCCGTCAGAATACAGATGGCCACTCGCCATTTCGACCAGCAAAAATGGTTTAGATTATACCAATCTGCTTTTGGTAACCGGAGAAATATCTCCCATGCGTTACGGTGGAAATTATAAATCTTACGGTCCGCAATACGTTCGCGGCATTATTGAAGGCAATGGAAAACCTGCCGATGGTAAGCTGTGGGTAACCTACAGCATGAATAAAGAAGACATTTGGGTTTCTTCGGTTCCCTTGCCTGTTACCGATCGAGTAGATGAACAGGTGAATGAGGATTTTTCAAAATTATCAGAAAACAAAGCACTGGAAAAGTGGAATATTTATAGTCCGTTATGGGCACCAGTGAGAGTAGAAAATGGCGACCTTGTGCTAAAAGATAAAGATCCTTTTGATTATGCAAAGGTAGAAAGGGCATTTCCAGCATCAGCAAAAATCATCATCTCGTTTGCTGTAACGCCGAAACAGAATGACTTTGGCTTATTGGAAATTGAATTACAAGATGCAAAAGGCTTAGCAACTGTTCGGTTGACTTTCGATACTGCTGGTGTATTGAGTGCAAAGGCCGGTGCACGTTATAAGAATTTCATGAAGTATGAAGCAGGTAAAAATTATGATATCAAATTGAAATTGGATGTGCATACCCGGTTTTACACGGTAACAATTAATGGAAAAGATGCGTTAACAAGTCTGGCTTTTCAGCCAGTTGCTAAAGTGTCGAGGATAGTTTTTCGCACCGGATCTGTTAGGCGTTTTCCTAATGTAGATACACCAGCAGATCAAACTTACGATTTAAAAAATGCCGGTGAACCAGAAAACAAAGAAGCCGCTTATTTGATAAAGTATTTAAAAACGGAGGGATTTTAACATGAGGGTTAAGTTTGGAGTTAAGGGTTTGGAGTTTGGAGTTTTCCCCTCATTACGTTTGAGCAAATCGTCATTGCGTTTCATTAACTCGTCATTGCCCTTAAATAAATCGTCATTGCGAGAGCCAGCTCCAAGGACTCGGAGAGACACGACAGCTTGTCCCGATTCTTCGGGAAAGCAATCTCCTTCAGTAAACTCAGATTGCTTCAGCTCGCACAAGCCCAGTTTCGCAATGACGACAGCCTTAATGACGACAAAGCAATCTCTCTTAATACTACTCTTTTTGTTATTTTCCATCTCCGTCAACGCCAAAATCCTTTTGCCCCAGATTTTGTCATCAGATATGGTTTTGCAACGCAATAAACCCATCAACATCTGGGGCTTTGCCTCGCCTGATGAAAAAGTAGAAGTCACCTTCGCCGGACAGAATAAGAAAACCGTAACCGATAAAAATGGGAATTGGAAGGTAGTTTTAATGCCTTTAAAAACATCATCAACGCCTCAAACCATGGTAATTTCTGGTTCCAACCGGATTGAACTAACCAATATTCTCATCGGTGAAGTTTGGGTTTGCTCGGGCCAATCAAACATGGAATACCAAATGCGTAAGCTGGCCAAAATTCCCAGACCAAAAAATGAAAAGTTAGGCTTTCCATCAGATGAAGTGGCAAAAGCAAAAAATATACAAATCAGAATTTTTCTGGTCAATCGTAAACAGTTAAATAAACCAGATTCATTGCATAAAAGTTGGGCTGTAGCGCAGGATTCTTCCTTAAGAGCATTCTCTGCCGTTGGGTATTTCTTTGCTAAAGAAGTTCAGGCGAAATTGGCCATCCCGGTAGGAATGATTTCTTCTGCAGTTTCAGGAAGTGCCATCCAACCCTGGATTTCACCAGCGGCTTTTGCGCAGGAAGCCTATTTTAAAAATCAAAAAGTAGGCAATGATCCTGGTAAATTTTATACGCCAATGATTGAACCGCTTTCGCAATTTAAAATTCGTGGCTTTTTATGGTATCAGGGTGAAACCAATTGTTTTTTAAATGAAAAGATCAGCTATGCTTATAAAATGAAAACCCTGATCAATTTATGGCGCAAAGCCTGGGGCGAGAAAGATCTTCCTTTTTATTATGTTCAGATTGCTCCATTCAATTACTCAAAAACCAAAGGTAAAATTGCTTTAGATGCCGATACTGAACCTTGTTTTTGGGAAGCACAAATGCAGGTTTTGAGGCTTCCGAACACCGGAATGATTTCTACAAATGACTTAACTGATTCTAATGAAGATCTCCATCCAACATACAAATGGGAGGTAGGCAGAAGATTAGCGCTTCTGGCTTTGGCTAAAACTTACGATCAAAAAATCAACTATTCTGGTCCGGTTTACAAATCTGTTGCCTTTAAAGCTAGAAAAGCCGTGCTGAGTTTTGAGCATTTGACTTCGACAAATCAGATTACTGGATTTACCATTGCTGGTAAAGATGGCAAATTTGTAAAGGCTGATGCGTTGGTTGAAGCCGGCAAAGTGGTGGTCTCTTCAAATGAAGTTGCTCAACCTGTTGCCGTGCGTTACAACTGGACAGAAAACCCATCCGGAAATTTTTATAGTAATGGATTTCCTGCAATGCCTTTCAGAACAGATAATCCATTAGTGAACCAATTTAAAACCAATTAATGAAGTACGGCATTTTACCTTTTTTTTGTTTAGTAATGATGTTTTTCCCACTCCGGGCACAACAAACAGAGAAACTATATCTTTCAGGAACCGGAAACGACAACACCGTAAAGTGGGATTTTTTCTGTACCGAAGGAATGAATTCCGGTAAATGGACCACCATTCCGGTGCCTTCAAATTGGGAATTGCAAGGGTTTGGAAAGTACAATTACGGTTTTAATAAAGAAACAAATAAGGGGAAAGAACAAGGACTTTATAAGTACAATTTCCAGATACCAACAGCCTGGAAAGACAAGGAAATAAACATTGTTTTTGAAGGCTCGATGACGGATACGGAAGTTAAAATTAATGGAAAATCTGCCGGAGAAACACACCAGGGTTCATTTTATGTTTTTAAATATGATATTACAAACCTGATTAATTTGAAAGGTGATAATTTACTTGAAGTAAAGGTTTCTAAACATTCAGCCAATCAATCGGTTAATGAGGCCGAACGTAAAGCCGATTTCTGGATTTTCGGTGGTATTTTCAGACCAGTTTACTTGGAGGCGTTGCCGCAAACTCGTATAGATCGGGTTCAGATTGATGCAAAAGCAAATGGCGTTTTTACAGCTAACATTTTTACATCTGGCTTGGCCGATAAAATTAACCTCCAGCTAACTGATGCAAAAGGAAAAAAACTTGGAAAAGAATTTTCAACTAAAATCACATCGAATTTAACGCAGGTTAATCAGGAATTTAAAAGCCCGGCCTTGTGGTCATCTGAATTTCCAAATCTCTATACGGCAACTTTTACGCTGATTAAAAATGGAAGAGCCATTCATCAACTCAAGAAGAAAATTGGATTTAGAACAGTTGAAGTGAAGGAACGTGACGGTGTTTATGTGAATGGAGTTAAAATGAAATTTAAGGGTGTGAATCGCCATTCTTTTTATCCTTCATCTGGTAGAACAACAAGCAAAAGAATCAGCATTGCCGATGTTTCTTTGATGAAAGAAATGAACATGAATGCTGTTCGGATGTCGCATTATCCGCCTGATGGACACTTCCTGGATGTTTGCGATTCCTTAGGTTTATTTGTAATGGATGAATTGGCGGGCTGGCATGGCACTTATGATACACCCACTGGAACAAAATTGTATCAGGAGATGATGGCCAATGATGAAAATCATCCGTCGATTGTATTTTGGGCCAATGGAAATGAAGGCGGTCACAACCGTGAACTCGATCATCTTTTTATGGATAATGACCTTCAGAAACGACCTTTAATCCACCCATGGGAAGTTTTTAACGGATTCGAAACGACCCATTATCGAGAATTTAATTATGGAATTGGAAACTATGACCATGGGCATAACATTCTGATGCCAACCGAATTTCTTCATGGCATGTGGGATGGAGGTCATGGTGCGGGCATAGAAGATTATTGGAATGCCATGTGGAACAACCCGCTTTCTGCAGGTGGTTTCCTGTGGGATTTTGCCGATCAGGCTGTTGTTCGAACAGATAGAAATGGGGAACTGGATACTGACGGAAATCATGGACCGGATGGAATTGTGGGGCCTTACCACGAAAAAGAAGGCAGTTTCTTTACGATTAAAGAAGTTTGGAGCCCAGTTTTTGTAGAGAAACGAGAGATGACTGCAGGCTTTGATGGCTCATTTTTGGTGGAAAACAGGTATGCTTTTACCAACCTCAATCAATGTACTTTCGAATGGAAACTGAAAAAATTACAACCAGGTGCACACGCCGTATTCAAAGCAGGGAAGGCAGATGCGCCAAACATTAAGCCTTTAGAAAAAGGGAAATTACAAGTTAACCTACCTGCAGATTGGCGGACTTTCGACGCTTTTTATTTAACTGCTAAAGATTTTTATGGCAAGGAATTGTTTACCTGGAGTTTCCCGATTGCTTTGCCTGCAGCTGATGCCGATAAAATGGTGATTAAAACTGGTTCTTCAAAGGTAAAATGCTGGGATACAGCAGAATTTTTTTGGATTACTGTAAATGATTTGACCTTTACCATAAATCAGCAAGATGGAATGTTAGAGAAAGTTACCAATTCAAAAGGTGTAATTCCATTTGCTAATGGTCCTGTTTTACAAGAGGCTGAGAATAATTTCAAAAATTTTACTGCCAGAATGGATGGAGATAATGTGGTTATTTCATCCAAATTTGATAAGAAAGAAAGCTATAATACTTTAGAGTGGACGATCTATCCCTCTGGTTGGTTAAAAATGCAGGTTAAATATTTTCCGGCTGCTTACTTTACCACTTTTGTGGGATTGAATTTCTCTTATCCCGAAACGGAAATCAAATCGGTAGCCTATAAAGGAAACGGTCCGTATCGCGTTTGGAAAAATCGGATGAAAGGAACGGAATTTGGAATCTGGAAAAAGGATTATAACGACTCGGCAACTGGAGAACCAGCCTGGCAATACCCTGAATTTAAAGGCTATTACTCAAATATGTACTGGTGCGAATTTATCGGGAAAACCCAAAACTTTAAAGTAGTAACGGATCGTGAGGATGTTTTCCTAAGGTTATTTACACCGAAGAAATCAAAAGATACGGAATACGATAACATGAGCCCGACTTTCCCCACAGGAGATATTTCATTTATGAATGGCATTTCGGCGATTGGTACGAAAACACAAAAGCCGGAAACCACCGGCCCAATGGGAATGAAACATGTATTTTATGATTTTGATAAAGAACCCAGCAGGGCGTTAGATATGACATTGTATTTTGATTTTTCTATTGATACTTCGTCATTGCGAGGAGGCACGACGAAGCAATCTAATTAGAGAAATTATGATCGTAAATGATATATGTAACGTAAAAGATTGTTTCAGCTCATTCAAACCTGGCTTCAAGATGAACACTTTTGGAGAGATCAAATATCAACAAAAATAAATACTATATGATCTATGACTATATGGTCAATATATAAGATGAAATGAATATTAAATTTTACATAACAATTTTTAGCATTTGGTTGCTTCCGTTTTCGAGAGTTGTTGCACAAGTCGGTGTGCAAAATCTAAAATGCGAAATGTTAACCAATCCCCTGGGTATTGATGTTCAAAAACCACGGTTAGCCTGGCAAATTATTTCTAAAGAAAGAAATGTAATGCAAACCTCTTATCAGGTTCTGGTTTCTTCTTCTTTAGAGAAATTAAATGCAAATAATGGCGATTTCTGGGATTCAGGAAAAGTAAATTCTGCTAAATCTATTCACGTAACTTATGATGGAACGGTGTTGACAAGTCGTGTAAAAGCTTATTGGAAAGTTAAGGTTTGGACAACTGCCGGAGAAAGCCAATGGTCTGCAACTCAATCGTGGACGATGGGTCTACTTTACTATAAAGACTGGCCAAAAGGTTGGATAGGTTTCGATAGGGCATTCCCATGGGATAATATCAAAACCAATTCGCGTTTATCCGCCCGGTATTTCAGAAAGGAATTTCAAAGCACAAAAACGGTAAAATATGCCACTGTATCCATCATTGGCCTGGGTTTATATGAGCTGTATATCAATGGGAAAAAAGTGGGAGAAGATATTATGGCGCCCTCGCCGACAGATTACACCAAAAACGTAAAGTATAACACATACGATGTTACAAGTTACCTTCAAAATGGTAAAAATGCTGTTGGCGCTATTTTAGGCAATGGCCGTTTCTTCGCCATGCGCCAGAATGAAAAGCCATATAAAATCAAAACATTCGGTTTTCCGAAATTGCTGATGAACCTCAATATTGTTTACAGCGACGGAAGTACCGCAAATATAGATACAGATGGTAGCTGGAAAGGAACTGCAGATGGAGCAATAAGAACCAATAATGAATATGATGGTGAAGAATATGATGCTACGAAAGAAGCTACCGGATGGAACAAAGTTGGTTTCGATGATAGCAAATGGTTAAAGGCCGAGTTTGTACAAGAGCCAACCGGAACGATTGAGGCACAAATGAACGAAAATATCAAGGTAATGAACACTTTGAAGCCCATATCAATAAAAAAACTTCCTGGCGAAAGGTACATTTTAGACATGGGGCAAAACATGGTAGGCTGGTTGCAAATTAAAGTGAAGAGCCAAAAAGGAAAACAGATCAAATTGCGTTTTGCTGAATCATTACAGCTGAACGGAGAATTGTTCACCGCCAATCTTCGCAATGCGAAATGTACTGATTTGTATACCGCAAAAGGAGGGGAGGTGGAAACCTGGGAGCCGACATTTGTTTATCGTGGTTTCCGGTATGTAGAACTTTCGGGGTATGCTTACCAACCCTCAATTAACGACTTTCTGGGAAAAATGATTTACGACAACATTAAAACTGTTGGAACATTTGAAACTTCGGATGCTTTAACGAACCAGATTTTCAAAAATGCCTGGTGGGGAATTGCCGGAAATTATAAAGGGATTCCGATTGATTGTCCGCAACGGAACGAACGTATGCCTTGGTTGGGCGATAGAGGTGCAGTTGCTTATGGTGAAAGCTTTGTATTTGATAATGGCAGATTCTATGCAAAATGGCTTCAGGATATCAGAAATTCGCAAAAAGAAGATGGCGCTATTCCAGATGTTGCGCCTGCTTTTTGGAGGTATTACAGCGACAACATGACCTGGCCCGGTGCCATGCTTTTAGTTACGGAAATGATTTATAAGCAGACAGGCGATGTTTCTGCCGTTCAGGATAATTATCCGGCAATGAAAAAGTGGCTGGCTTATATGCAAGATCGCTACATGAAAGACTATATTTTAACCAAAGATAGTTATGGTGACTGGTGTATGCCGCCAATAACCATTGAGTCTGGAAGAGGCAAAAGCGCAGATAAAAAATATCCATCGGAACTGATTTCTACGGCTTATTATTATCATTTCACACAGCTGATGATACAATTTGCGAAAGCAATTGGTCAGGATGAAGATGTTGCAACTTACCAACTTTTGGGTGATAAAATTATGGTTGCCTTTAACCAAAAATATTATAACGATAAGGGATATTATGCTACTAACGTCCTGACAGATAATGTTATTCCACTTTATTTCGGAATGGTACCAAAAGATAAGGTTGAGCAGGTTTTCAAAAATATCACTTACACGGTTGAAGTGACCAATAAAGGCCACCTTAGTAATGGATTGGTCGGGATTCAATGGTTAATGCGTTGTTTGAACGATTATGGCAGGCCGGATTTAGCGTACACCATTGCCACACAAAAAACCTATCCAAGTTTGGGTTACATGGTGGGAAATGGGGCAACAACGATCTGGGAACTATGGAATGGCAACACCGCCGATCCGAAAATGAATTCTCAAAACCATGTGATGATGTTAGGTGATTTATTGATCTGGTATTATGAAAACCTGGGTGGAATTAAATCAGCAAGTGGTGCTTTTAAAACCATTATCATGAAACCAGAAATGATTAACGGACTCAATTCGGTTAATGCCAGCTATCATTCCATCTATGGGTTAATTAAAAGCAACTACACTAAAACAGCCACTCAGTTGAAATGGAATGTTACCATTCCGCCAAATACGACGGCAATGATTTATATCCCTGCAAAGAATAAAAATGAAGTTTCGGAGCAATTGGAATCCGCAAAGGATTTAAAATATATCAAAATGGAAAATGGCAGAGCGATTTATGAGGTAGGCTCCGGCGATTTTGCTTTTGTAGTGGAGCAACGGAAATAATATAAATAAAATGTCATTGCGAGGCACGAAGCAATCTTTCCTATTAGAGATTGCTTCGACTGATGAAAAATCAGTCTCGCAATGACGAGAAAAAAAATACAATTATGAGAAAGTTTTTAAAGCCATTTGTGTTACTGATTTTGCTGCTAACCGCGGTAAATGCATTCAGTCAAACGAAAGATGTGATTATACCTGAAGAAATGCTTTCCAAAGCAAAAGAATGGGTTTCAGTATTAAATTTAACCGATGCCACGAAAAAACTGGCTGCCGAAAATGCAATAGCAGTTCATTTAACCACCATAAGAAACTGGCATAATGAACATCCGGCATCCACTGTTCCAGATGGAATAAATCCTGTTACCGGAACTAAATTAAGTGATCTGGATAAACAAATTATTGCTGATTCTGCCATTCCATCAACCGTACATCAGGCATTAATGGAAAGTCTCAATAAAAACTTATCTCCAGAACAAGTAGAAACTATCTTGGATAAATACACCATTGGAAAAGTGGAGTTCACCATGAAGGGTTACAAAGCCATCGTTCCGGATTTAACTGCCGATGAAGAAGCGAAAATTTTATCCTTTCTCAAACAAGCCCGCGAACAAGCTATAGATTATAAAAACATGAAACAAATCTCGGCAATTTTCGAAATCTATAAAACGAAATCAGAACAAATGTTAAACAACAATGGCAGAAGTTGGAGGGCGCTTTACAGTGCTTATACTAAGAAAATAAAGGAAGAGAAAGCGAGTAAAGCAAAGCAGTAAAAAGTTTTCAGTTTGGAGTTCGCAGTTTTGAATCAATAAAACTAATCTGTGAAATCAATTAATCAGTGTAATCAACCGCGAAGCGAAAGAATTATGAAACTAAGAAAAATATACACCACAATAGGACTTGTTTTCGCATTAACAATTACCGCCAATGCACAAGTGGAGAAATGGCAGACGGGTGTTGTAAAACAAGAATTTTTATACGATCAAGCTCCATTCCCATCGTGTCATTCTGCAACTATTGCTGAAACGCCAACAGGTTTAGTGGCCTCATTTTTTGGCGGAACTAAAGAAAGAAATCCCGATGTAGAAATTTACATTAGTCGCTTTGTTGGTAACAAATGGCTGGCACCTGTTTCGGTTGCCAATGGCATCCAGCCTGAAGGGAAACGATTACCAACCTGGAATCCGGTGCTTTATCAGGTACCCGGAGGTGATTTACTTTTATTCTATAAAATCGGACCAAAGCCATCTGAATGGTGGGGGTTGATGAAAACATCCAAGGATGGTGGAATCACATGGTCAGATGCTACCAAATTGCCCGACGGCTACATCGGTCCTGTAAAAAATAAGCCTGTACTTTTAAGCAATGGAAATCTTTTTGCTCCTTCCAGCCGAGAAGGAGATGGCTGGAAGATTCATTTTGAGGTCACATCAGATCATGGAAAAACATGGCGGACCATCGGGCCACTTGCCGAAAACGGAATCAAAGCCATCCAACCGAGTATTTTGCAACATGGCAATGGTAAACTGCAAATTCTGGCTAGAACAGCAAACAGGGCTATTGCAGAGTCATGGTCGGAAGATAACGGCGAAACCTGGGCACCGATGACTAAAATGGCTTTGCCCAATAATAATTCAGGAACAGATGCAGTAACCATGAAAGATGGTCGTCATGTTTTGGTTTATAACCATGTTTTGCCTCCCGGCGATTTAGCTAAAGGCGCCCGAACTCCATTGAATGTCTCCATTTCAAAGGATGGTAAAGAATGGTCAGCTGCGTTAATTTTAGAAGATTCACCGATTAGTCAATATTCTTATCCCGCAGTGATTCAAACTGCAGATGATCTGCTGCATTTTATTTATACCTGGAGGAGACAGAAAATCAAACATGTAGTTGTAGATCCATCCAGGATGAAATTAAAGAAAATAAAAAACGGGATTTGGCCTAAACTGAAGGGCTACACTGCGCCAGTAATCACTGAAACTAAAAGCGAAGAGCCATGAGATTAGCACGTCATTTACAAAATTTTTCATTGCGAGGAAGCACGACAGCCTGCCCCGACTTTCCGGGGAAGCAATCTAATCTTTCGAGGGAGATTGCTTCGGTTGATGAAACATCAAGCTTCGCAATGACGACAACTTGTTTGGGGTTAATCTCCTCATCGTCATTGCGAGAAGGCACGACAGCCTGCCCCGAATTTTCGGGGAAGCAATCTAATCTTTCGAGGGAGATTGCTTCGGTTGATGAAAAATCATGCCTCGCAATGACGATCGATCTAAAGTCATATTTATTTGTTTATCAAAAACTTAGATTAGAAATTATGAGTAGATACTTTAAGTATTTAGTCATGTTTTTAACTGCCTGTTTATTAAACGTTAACAACCTCTCTGCCCAAACGCAAAATACCGATAACCTTTACAAAAAACCACTGAGTGATGTTTTAAAAGAGATTCAAACTCGCTTTAAAGTGCAGATAAAATATTCCGAACCACAGGTAAAAGGCAAATGGGTAAATTATGCCGACTGGCGTTTCCGTGCCGATGTTGATGAGACACTTGTCAATGTGCTTACACCTTTGGATATGAAGGTGAACAAAGAAAAGCCAGGTGTTTACAAACTCAAAGAATACGAATATTACCGTTGGGAAGTGCAGGATGGCTGGGCCTACCTGGATGGTTTAGCATCAAAATACCATGATAAAGCGAGTTGGGAGAAGCGGAAAGATTCCATCAAACCTCAACTTTACCAGGCTTTACAATTATCGCCGCTTCCGGCAAAACCCAATTCAGAGCCCATTACCACTTCCAAAAGAGTTTTCGATGGTTATTCTGTTGAGAATATTGCTTTAGAAATTTTACCAGGCGTTTGGATCAATGGTTCTCTCTATAAGCCATTGAATACCAAAGGGAAAATACCGTTTGTATTAAGTCCTGATGGACATTGGGAGAAGCAACGTTATCGTGCAGATTGCCAGATTCGTTGTGCAACAATTGCAAGGATGGGTGCCATGGCTTTCAGTTATGACCTGTTTGCATGGGGTGAATCGATGCTTCAATTCAAATATGAAGACCATCGCCGAAGTTTAGCGCAAACTGTACAAACTTTAGGTGGAATCAGGATCTTAGATTATTTCACATCCTTAAAAGAAACCGATACAAACAGGGTTGGGATCAGTGGAGGTTCAGGAGCTGGAAGTCATTCTATTTTAATGACCGCTATGGATGCCAGAATTAAATTAAGTGCGCCGGTGGTAGCGATGTCATCCTATTTTTATGGTGGTTGCCCCTGCGAAAGCGGAATGCCGATTCACCAATGTGGCGGTGGAACGGATAATGTAGAATTAGCCGCAATGGCTGCTCCGCGACCTCAATTGTTGGTTTCTGATGGGAGCGATTGGACAGCACATACACCGGAACATGATTTTCCTTATTTGCAAAAAATGTACGGTTATTATGGTGTAGAAAATATGGTAGAAAATGTTCACTTGCCAACCGAAAAGCATGATTTCGGTATCAACAAACGCATTGCACTTTATGATTTCCTGATCAAAAATTTCAAGCTTAATGGTGCTGCCGTGAAAGATAAAGCGGGTAAATACGATGAAAGCAAAGTGACTATCGAAAAGGAAACTGCACTCTATGTTTTTGGAGACAAAGGCGAAAAATTGCCAAAAAATGCTGTGATGGGATTTGAAAACTTAGAAAAATTGTTTCCCTTAAGCAAAACAAAATAGATGGCGATGGAGAATCAAAATAGAAGAACTTTTATCAGTAGTATTACTTTGATTACAGGTGCTTTGTTGCTTTCTGATCAGTGGCTTATGGCTAGTGATAAAAAATCAAGATACAAAGTTGCTGTAATCGATTTGATGATTTTAAAGCGTCAGAAATTGAGCGCATTACCACTTGCGAAAGAGATTGGTGCCGATGGTTTAGAGATTGATATGGGTGGTTTAGGCAACAGAGAAACTTTCGATAATAAACTGGCCGATGCGAAAATTAGACAAGAATATTTGGATAAGGCCAAAGAATTGAACCTAGAAATATGTTCCTTAGCGATGACAGGTTTTTATGCACAGTCTTTTGCAACTCGACCTACTTATCAAAAAATGATTCAGGATTGTCTGGACACCGCAAAAGCTATGGGTGTAAAGGTGGTTTTTCTGCCACTTGGCGTGCAAGGCGATTTGGTTAAAAATCCTGAACTACGTCAACCCATCATTGATAGATTAAAAGTTGCCGGGAAAATGGCTTCGAAAGCTGGTGTTGTCATCGGAATTGAATCGGCCCTGGATGCAACAGGTGAATTAAAATTGCTGAAAGATGTTGATTCCAGGAATGTAAAAAGCTATTTCAATTTTTCTAATGCGATAAAAAATGGTAGAAACTTGCATGATGAGCTAAGAATTTTGGGCAGAAAAAATATCATTCAGATTCATGCAACCAATGAAGATGGCGTTTGGTTACAAAATGATCCTAAAATAAACATTAATAAAGTAAAAGAAACGCTCGATGATTTGGGTTGGAGCGGTTGGTTAGTGATAGAAAGAAGTAGAGATGCGGTGCAACCTACAAACGTGAAATATAATTTTAGTGCCAATACAAGCTATTTAAAGTCTGTTTTTCAAGCTAAATAATTTATGAAACAGATTAGTATAACCTTTTTATTGATATTCAGTTTATTGCACTTAAACGCAGCAGCTGTAGATATTTATGTTTCCATAAATGGCCTCGATACCAACTTGGGTACCGAAGAAAAACCTTTGGCAACACTGCATGCGGCAATTAGAAAAGCAAGGGAATTGCGCCGATTAAAAGATTTATCAATTAAAGATGGAATCAAAATTATCATGGGGAAGGGAGTATATCAGTTAGATGAACCGATCGTACTGCGACCTGAAGATTCAGGTACAAAAGATAGTCCGACAGAAATTATCGCTTTGAAAGGAGAAAAAGCCATTTTAAGTGGTGGTGTAAAAATTAAGGACTGGAGTAAACTCAATAAAATTGTTCCAGGATTACCAAAAGCATCTTTAGGAAAAGTATGGGTGGCAGATTTGCCTGATTTCGGTGGGCTTGATTTACAGTTCAGGCAATTGTGGGTGAATGATCATAAAGCCATCCGGGCAAAAAATTATAATGGTGAAGAGATGGGCAGGATTTTATCATGGGATAAAAAGAATCAGACTTGTAAAATACCCATTCCTAAAAACATCGATCTGGTTAATATTAAAGGCATGGAAATGCTGATCCATCAGTGGTGGGCAATTGCAAATCTTCGTGTAAAATCAGTCAAAGTAGCTGGAAACACTGCAGAACTTTCTTTTATGCAGCCTGAAAGTAGAATTCAATCTGAACATCCCTGGCCAGCGCCATGGATTTCTGAAAAAAACGGAAATTCTGCTTTTTACCTTTCAAACGCCATTCAGTTTTTAGATGAACCTGGCGAATGGTTCGAAGATCTTCAAAATCACAAGCTATATTACTGGCCGCGTGCATCAGAAAATATGCTTAAGGCAGATGTGGTGGCGCCAGTACTGGAAAATCTGGTCAAAATTGAAGGAACAATCGATCACCAGGTTTCCTGCGTGAGTTTCAAAAACATCTCTTTCCAACATTCAACCTGGTTAAGGCCATCACAACAGGGGCACGTGCCGCACCAGGCAGGGATGTACATGCTTGATGCTTATAAGCTAAAAACTCCAGGAACGCCAGATAAAGCTGCTTTGGAAAATCAGGCCTGGGTTGGCCGACCAGCGGCAGCTATTGAAGTGACTTTTACGAACAATACCTTGTTTGAGTCATGTCGGTTTGAACATCTTGCATCTACAGGCTTAGACTTCAAAAAGGGGACATCAGATAATAAAATAGCAGGTAATTTATTTAAAGATATTGGTGGCGCTGCGATTTTAATCGGAACCTTTTCTGATGAGGCAACTGAAGTTCATTTGCCATATAATCCTTTGGACAAAAGAGAAATTTCTACAAATGACAGAATAGAAAATAATCTGATTACCGATGTAACCAATGAAGATTGGGGTGCGGTTGGAATTGGTGCGGGTTACGTTCGTGGAATTAAAATCCGCCATAACGAAATTAGCGACGTATCTTACTCTGGCATTAGTATGGGTTGGGGATGGACGAAGTCGAAAAATGCGATGAAAAACAACACCATTAGCGCAAACAGCATTCATCATTATGGCAAACATATGTATGATGTTGCAGGAATATATACTTTATCTGCACAGTCAGAATCTGTTATTAATGAAAATGTTATAGATAGCATTTATAAGGCGCCTTATGCCCATCTTCCTGACCATTGGTTTTACTTATATACTGATGAGGGTTCATCATACTTTACCATAAAAGACAATTGGACACCGACCGAAAAGTATTTGCAAAATGCCAACGGACCAGATAATCTTTGGGAAAACAACGGACCTAAAGTTGCAGATCACATCAGGCAAAATGCTGGATTAGAGGAACCGTTTCAATATTTATTAAAAGAAAAGTCTGTCTATTCAAATAGGGGAATCAACACCGCAGAAGATAAATCTGTCGTGTTTGAGTTAATATTTAAACCAAATGATTTACCAGGAAATAATACTCTAAATGAATTTGCTAAAGAAAATAATCTCGTGCCATCAGCATTTTACAAGTGGAATAATCGCCTGGTGATTTATACTTCAAGCCTAAAAGTGGAAAGTTTACAACAGACTTTAAAGCGACTGAACGCATCTGAAATTAAACTTTATGATAATCTTTTTTATGATTTCAACAGAGAAAAGAACTGTGGTGATCAACCTGTAAAAGAATGGGATCATATTATTTTATCTGCCAATTTGGTGAAGAACGAAAAAATGCAAAAAGAATACCTGGCCTATCATCAAACACAGTTCGAAAAATGGCCGGAGATTTCAAGAGGATTCTGTAATGCTGAATTTCAGCGGTTAGCGATTTTTAAAAATGAAAGGCAACTCATGCTCATCATCAGTATTCCGAAGGGCAAAAAATTGGATGATTTAAATCCTAAAACCACAGAAAACAATCCAAGAGTAGAAGAATGGAATGCAATAATGAAAAAATATCAGGAAGGAATAGAGGGCACAAAACCTGATGAGGTTTGGGTGTTTTTTAAACCGATAGATTAAATTAAAATACTCGTCATTGCGAGGCACGAAGCAATCTTATTAGGAGAAGATTGCCACGTCGTTCCTCCTAGCAATGACGACTTAGGAATAAACAAAATATAAGATCATGTTAAGATTAGGGATTTTAGGATTAGGAGAGGGCAGAAGTACAATTTCTGCTTCATTGGCGAGTAAGAAATTTAAACTCATTCAAATATGCGATGCCAATAAGAAACTTTGCGAAGAACGCGCTTTAGAGTTCGATTTTCAAAACTGGACGACCAGTTACGAAGACATGTTAACCAGCGATAAAATTGATATGATAGCGATTTACACGCCAGACCACTTGCATTTTGAACACATTAAACTGGCGCTGCAGCATGGCAAACATGTGGTTTGTACCAAGCCTTTTATTGACGATTTATCCCATGCCAATGAACTGCTGGAACTGAGTAAAAAATCTCGAAAGAAGATTTTCGTTGGGCAGAGTTCTCGCTTTTTTGAACCTGCTATGCGCCAGAAAAAAGATTTCGATAAAGGTTTAATTGGCGAATTAATTACGATAGAAAGTTATTACCATGCCGATCATCGTTGGTTTTTAGAGAAAGGCTGGTCGCTAAAACAATCCTTTAAATGGTTATATGGCGGTTTGAGTCACCCTGTGGATTTTATTCGTTGGTATATGCCAGATATTGAAGAGGTAATGGGTTACGGCATGTTAAGTAGCAACGGTTTAAAGGCTGGCCTGAAGAATCAGGATACGATGCACTTTATTTTTAAGGCAAAAGATGGCAGGATTGCACGTGTGAGTGGTGCTTATACCGGGCCAACCCAGCCAGCAAGTCGCGATAGTGGAATGAGTTGCATTTTACGTGGCACGGAAGGTGCTAGTCAAGCCGATTACCATGAATTACGTTATTCAGTAACCACAAAAACTGGTGAAGAAAAGATTATTACCTGGGGCGACTCTACCTTAAAACACTACTTCCGTTTCGAAGGACAAAGTCACCACGCTGGTGAATACCAAAACTACCTGGATTATTTTGCGGATAGCATCAACAATAAATTTACTGCTTACCCTGATTTGAAAGAGGGAATCGGAACGGTGGCACTTTTACAAGCGATGGATCAATCAATGGAAACGGGTTTGCCAGTAAAAATTGATCAGATTTTGAAAGCAAATCATATTACAAGGGAATCGATAGGCTTGTAAAAGATAGGTCGTCATTGCGAGGAGGGACGACGAAGCAATCTATTTTGTAGACTCTTAATGAGGATTGTTTCAGCAGATGAAGGATTTGTTTCACAAAGACGGATTTTATAAGGATCATCAACCGAATCGTCATGCTGACCTGTAGCGCAGCGGAAGCTACGCAGTAAATTTAGTTCAGCACCTATTTAAGAAAGGTCCTGAATCAAGTTCAGGAAGACGATTCTTTGAGCAGAGTATTCATTGAGAGGCACGAAGCAATCCCACAACTATGGGTTAAAATAGCCAAGGCATTAAGATTACTTTGCTTCTCACAATGCAGAGCGTATAATAAATAGCAACCAAACCTAACCAAATAAACCAATGGGAAACATTGTAGAACGTTTAACCAGCTTAGATTACATTATCGTGATCGCCTACCTTATTATTTTGGTGATCATTGGGTATAGGGCAAGCTTTTCGAAAGATAAAAACAAAGATGAAACCCTATTTCTGGCTAATAAATCTTTAGGCTGGGCAAGTATCGGCTTTAATATGTGGGGCACAAATGTCGGTCCATCAATGTTGCTGGCCTTCGCCAGTATAGGCTACACCACAGGCATCGTGGCGGTAAATTTCGACTGGTATGCCTTTATATTTTTGTTTTTACTGGCCATTGTTTTCGCCCCTAAATACCTGGCAGCAAAAGTAAGTACCATGCCAGAATTTATGGGGAATCGTTACGGCGATTCTACCCAAAATATATTGGCTTGGTATGCCCTGGTAAAGATTTTAATCTCCTGGTTGTCGTTAGGCTTATTCGCCGGAGGTTTTTTAGTCCGACAAATTCTAGGCATCCCCATGTGGCAATCGGTTACAGTTTTAGTGGCTTTTGCAGGATTATTTACCTTTTTCGGAGGATTAAAAGCCATTGCAAAAGTGAATGTTTTCCAAATGATATTATTGATTGCAGTGTCATTGTCTCTTACGCTTTTGGGCCTGCATAAAGTTGGTGGAATTTCTGCTTTGTATGCTAAAACCCCCGGTCATTTCTGGAACCTCATTCAGCCTGCCAGCGATCCAAAATATCCCTGGTATGCTATTTTGTTGGGCTATCCGGTTGCGGCCGTGGCCTTCTTTTGCACCGACCAATCGATGGTCCAATCTGTTTTGGGCGCTAAGAATTTGAAGCAAGGACAATTGGGCGTGAGCTTTATCGGGTGGTTAAAATTGCTATCCTTACCATTGTTTATCATCACGGGGATTTTATGCTATGCTCTATTTCCAAATCTAACAGACCCTAATGAGGCTTATATGACGATGGTGACCAACCTTTTCCCTCCAGGGATGAACGGTTTGGTAATAGTGGTTTTAATTGCAGTTTTAGTGGGAACGATTGGTTCTTCCTTAAACTCTTTGAGTACCGTTTTTACGATGGATGTGTATGTAAAGAAAATTAATCCGCAGGCTACCAACAAACAAATTATCAATATTGGTCGCTTAACAGTAGTTGCCGGCTGCATTTTCGCTGTGATTGTGGTTCTGGCGATTGATAACATCAAAGGCTTAAACCTATTTGATGTCTTTCAATCAGTTTTGGGCTTTATCGCGCCGCCGCTTTCAGTGGTATTTCTGTTAACTGTTTTCTGGAAAAAAACCACCAGAAAAGCGGTAAATTTTACTTTATCAATAGGTTCTATTATGAGTTTAGGTACAGGAATCACATACCTCTGGATCCTGCCACCCGATCAAAACGATTTCTGGCCACACTATCTGATGCTGTCGTTCTATATTTTCGCAGGACTCCTTATTATTGCTATCCTAATTTCACTTTTAGACAAAAGCCCGAGTATTTATAAAATTAATGATGAACATCAGGCGAACATCGAAAAGCCCAACAAAATAGTTTGGATTTCTTGGGCAACCCTGGCAATAGTGATGATTGCACTCTATATCTTCTTTAACGGACATTAAATTTACGTCATTTCGAGGTACGAGGCAATCTCATTTTTTCAATATCCATTACTTATACAATTATGAAAAACCTTAAAAAAATATTTTTACTCTCGCTTTTTAGCTTCCTGATAGTTCCAACCTTTGCCCAAAAGGCATCCTGGATTTGGTACCCTGGCGATTTAGATATTTATATGAGCAATGTGATGCAGAACCGGAGAACAGAACGCGGATCATTTTTTCCAGTATTCTGGAAAATGGATAGTCATTATGTTTTAGTAGATTTTCATAAGGATTTTACGTTAAGCCAACCAGAAGAAGTTAAACTTTTTGTTGAAGGAACTTACAATGTTAAAATCGATGGGCAAGCCGTTACTGGTTTTCCAAAAAGTATTCAGATCCCGGCAGGAAAGCATAAGTTGAGTTTAAAGGTGTATAGTCAGGGTACGGTGCCCGCTATTTTTGTACAGGGCAAAACCATTGTTTCTGATGAAACCTGGTTAACCACTTTTGAAGACAAGGAATGGATTGATCAAAGTGGAAAGGTTTCAGATAAATCAGGAACTACCTTCGTTTCTGCAGGCTCCTGGAATTTAACCGATCCAAACGTGCTGCCCTCGAAATTTAAATTGCCTGTAGTTGCGCACTATGCTGTAAACAAAGAAAAAGCAGGCAATGGTTATGTAGCAGATTTCGGGAAGGAAACATTTGGCTTCCTCAAAATATATGGTTTAAAAGGAAATGGAAAACTGGATATTTATTATGGAGAATCCAGGGAAGAGGCTTTATCAACTGATAAGTGCGAAACGCTGGATCACCTGGAGCTCAATCTGGCCAGTAAGAAAGATTCAGTCATGCCACTTTCAAAAGCGTTCAGGTATGTGAATTTTCAGGCTGAAAATGGAGTTACTGCCGATTCCATTTCGATGCTTTACGAATATGCACCAGTAACGGAACGGGGGAGTTTTAAGTCATCTGATGCGGAATTAAATAAAATCTACGATGTGGCAAAATACACCTTTCATTTGAACACCAGAGAGTTTTTTATCGATGGGATTAAACGCGATCGCTGGGTATGGAGTGGCGATGCCTACCAGAGTTATTTGATGAATTATTATTCATTTTTCGATGCACCAACAGTTAAAAGAACACTTTTGGCACAGCGTGGAAAAGATCCGGTTACGGCACACATTAATACCATTATGGATTATTCTTTTTACTGGTTTCTAGGGATTTACGAGTATTATAAATTTACTGGCGATAAAAAGTTTGTGCAGGATATTTATCCAAGAATGCAATCATTAATGAATTATATTGATGGCAGAAAGAATAAAAATGGTTTATTGGAATGGATGCCGGGCGATTGGATCTTTATCGATTGGGCAGATAAATTGAGTAAAGATGGAGAAGTAAGTTTTGAGCAATTACTCTATGCCAGAAGTTTAGAAACTATGGCATTATGCGCTAAATTAGCCAATGACGCCGAAAACGCGGCAAAATATGATAGTGCAGCAAAAGCATTGAAAACTAGAATCTTTGAATTATACTGGAGCCAAAGTAAGCAGGCTTTAGTACACAGCAGAATTGCAGATCAACCAACGGATAACGTTACGCGTTATGCCAATATGTTTGGCATATTCTTCGATTATTTTACACCAGAACAAAAGTTGGCCGTAAAAGAAAGCGTGCTTCTGAATGATAAAATTGCCAAAATTACCACGCCATACATGCGCTTTTATGAACTGGAAGCATTATGTGCAATGGGAGAGCAACCTTACGTATTAAAAGAAATGAAAAGTTATTGGGGCGGGATGCTTAAACTTGGCGCCACCTCTTTCTGGGAAGAATATAATCCTGATAAGACAGGAGTGGAGCACCTGGAAATGTACGGCAGACCATTTGGGAAAAGCCTTTGCCATGCCTGGGGCGCCAGTCCGATTTACTTGTTAGGAAAATACTATTTGGGCGTTAGTCCTGATTTGCCCGGTTATGAAACCTATACTATTCAACCCAACTTAGGTGGCTTGGAATGGATGGAAGGCAAAGTACCAACCGCCAATGGCGATATTTCTGTTTACATGAACAAAAAAGAAATCAGGGTAAATGCTGCCGTAGGTACAGGGAAGCTAATTGTAAAAAGTAAATCAAAACCAATAGCCAAAGGAGCAGAAGTTATAGAAGTTTCGAAAGGTGTTTATGAAGTTAAGATTGATAGGGGTAAAGTTTACACTGTGAAATATTCAGGATAACAAACTATTTCCATCATAAAAAAACGCTTCTCCGTTTCGTGGCAACCCCATTTCAGCTAACCCAGCAGGGGGGAGCAAAACATGATGGAAATAGAAGTTGTAGATACCGGGTGGATGCAGAAAGGATAGCATGAAATCAAGTCCCCCTTTAGGGGCCTATCGTGTGGACACATTTTCTAGGCGTGGTTTTCTCTGCATTTTGCTAATCAACTTTAATAAAAAATTAGGCCTTACCGAAGAGCGCCGTCAATCCCAAGGGCCGGTGAAATCAAAAAAACAGTTGTACAATAGTAAAAATAGCACTAACAAACCTTAAACGCAGTGGTTTTGTGTTCATAATTTCAGGTTCGGAGCTTAAAAGAATATGAACACAAAACGAAGTGCCCGCTGTTTTTTTGATGTGTTTGGGATTTGCGAAAGGCCCATAGCTGGATTGACAAAGCGCTTTGGGTACTTTGGCGCTCCAAAATGCGCAGCATTCTTGAACACCGCTAAAAACAATATTAACTGTGAAAAATTACCATGCCTCCGCGGCAAAGAGCGGGAAAAAGATCTTTATAAATTAATTGTGTCCACACGATAGTTTAGGAGCAGAGGGGTCTAAACCCCAATCCTTTGCTCTATCTTTTTAACACATTTATAAGCCTCAGCAAGAATCACCTCATTTTCAATCGCTTTATCTGTATTCAACGCATTTAACATAGAGATAGTTAAACAGGCAATAATGCCATTGTTGCTAGCCAGACCCACTGGTACCGAAATATCGGTTACGCCGGAAACTGAATCACTATTTTTTAAATAAGAACCATTTTGCTGAATATCTTTTAGGGAGATTAAAAAATCTTCCTGTTGAGGTTTTGCGTATCTTTTATAGATCGCATTATTCTTTAGCGTGACAGTTCGTTCATCTTCAGACATGTAAGCCAATAAAACCTTTCCAGATGCGGTAAGTGGTAAAGGAAATAAATTTCCTTCTTCAATAGAAAGTGCAATCGGCCCCGGACTTTTCGCATGAATAATCACCATCACCTGGTTCATGTTTAAAATACTCAGGTGGCATGATTGGCGAATGCTGTTTGCCAATTCTTCCAATGGAAACTGTGCCGCTTTACGCAACTCATCAATAGGTGAGTGGCGGTGAGAAAGATAAAACAGCTTGAGCGATAAACGGTATTTCCCTGAAACTTCATCACGAAGAATATAACCGCGACTCTCCAAGCTCATCAACATCCGATATATTTCGTTCGGAGTTTTCTCAATGCCTACAGCAATTTCGGTTTGAGAAAGTGGGATAGATTGCGCTGATAAATATTCCAATATATCTAGCCCCTTATCTAAAGCTGGTGCCTGATATTTTGATTCTTTTTCGTTCATAAGGGTCTAAATTTGGCTGTAGCAATTTTTTTACAATTCCAAACATACAAAATGCATTCATATTTATTGCTTACAACATTTTGTATTAATTTAAATACGAAGATATGTTTTCATATTTAAAAAAAACATTTATATTTGAATTGATGCCGTGTAGCGTTATAGATTGATTTCTTTAATTTTTGAAATTGATTCCTTTTCTGCTTCAAGGTATTAATAACCATTTATAAACCCAAATTATTATTGCTCTGCGTAAAATTGGTAACGCAGAGTTAAACATAAAATAATGAGCAGAATTTTCTTTTTTTCCTGGCTATTTTCGATCAGCATTTCGCTGTCTGCGCAAGATATTCAGGTTGCTCAATTATCCTGTGCTTACTTAAACAATCCAATTGGGATTGAGCTTGTTAACCCGAATTTAAGCTGGAAACTGCAATCTGCTCAACATAACGTTATACAAACCGCTTATCAGATTCTAGTTGCAAGCAGCATTAGTAATCTTGGTAAAAATATTGGCGATGTTTGGGATACGAAGAAAGTAAGTTCCAATCAATCTATCCAGGTTCAATATAAAGGTTCGAAACTACTCTCCACAAAAAAATATTATTGGAAAGTAAAGGTTTGGGATAATAAGGGAAAGGTTTCTGATTGGAGTAAACCTGCTTTTTTTCAAATGGGTTTACTGGATATAGCCGACTGGAAAGGTGCAAAGTGGATTGCTTATGAAAAGTTGGCCGATTCGAATTTAAATGTGCTGCCAACTGATGGTAAAAAAGATAAATTTAATGCGAACAATGTGTTGCCCATGTTTCGAAAAGATTTTGTGCTGGCAAAATCAATAAAATGTGCAACCGCTTTTATTTCTGGTTTGGGGCATTTTGAATTGAGCTTAAACGGAGCCAAGGTAGGAGATGATTTTCTTGCGCCCGGATGGACAAAATACGATAAAGAAGCCCTTTACATGACCTACGATATTACTAAACAGCTCAAGAAAGGTTCTAATGCTGTGGGCGTGATGCTTGGCAACGGTTTTTATTATGTTCCACCAGTTAAAGGAAGATATAGAAAATTGAAGTCAGCTTTCGGTTATCCTAAAATGATCTGCCGCCTGCAAATTGAATATACCGATGGAACATCAACCAATATAGTGAGTAACGAAGGTTGGAAAACTGCACCATCACCCATTATATTTTCTAGTATTTACGGTGGGGAAGATTATGATGCAAATCTGGAACAAAAAGGTTGGAACATTGCTGGGTTTAAGGATACTCAATGGAAATCCGCACTCTGGGTTGATGGTCCGAAGTTAAATGCGCAGAAAGAAGCTCCTATTAAAGTGTTTGAGAACTTTAGCGCTAAAAGCATTACACAAACTGGCAATCAGGAATGGGTCTATGATTTAGGTCAGAATTCCTCTGCCATTATTGAATTAAAAGTTCGGGGCAGTAAGGGAGATACCGTTCGCATTACACCTGCAGAGTTATTGAAGGAAGATGGCACAATTACTCAAAAAAACATCGGCGGACCATCCTATTTCACTTATATTTTAAAAGGCGATGGATTAGAAACCTGGCGACCTAAATTTTTCTATACGGGTTTCCGTTATTTGCAGGTTAAAGGTGGCGTTCCCGCAGGAAAGGAGAATTCTTCAAAACAAGCTGTAATAGAGGATTTAACAGCGCTTCATATTCGCAATGCCGCAGAAACCATTGGAAAGTTTAGTTCATCAAATGAATTGTTTAATAAGACCTTCACCTTAATCGACTGGTCGATTAAAAGCAATATGGTTAGTGTGTTTACAGATTGTCCGCACCGCGAAAAGCTGGGTTGGCTCGAGCAGTTGCATTTAATGGGTAAATCAGTAAATTATAATTATGCTGCGGCACCATTATTTAAAAAGGCGACAGTTGATATTCGGAATTCACAGCTTGCTAACGGACTCGTACCTGAAATTGCACCCGAATATGTGAAATTTGAATGGGGTGGAGACATGTTTCGCGATTCACCGGAGTGGGGAAGCAGCAGTATTTTAGTGCCATGGGATTTATATAAATATTATGGCGATCGGCAAGCATTAATTGATAATTATCCCGTTATGCAACATTACCTTAAATATTTAGGTACCAAAGCGGAGCAACATATTTTATCTCAGGGTTTAGGAGATTGGTACGATCTCGGGCCGAGGCCGCCAGGTGTTTCCCAACTCACGCCAATAGGCATTACGGCTACCGCAATCTATTATTATGATCTGAAAATCATGGAAAAAATTGCAAGGTTATTAGGAAAACCAACCGATGCTCGGCAATATTCCAATTTGGCTGTAGCGGTAAAAAGGGCATATAATCATAAGTTCTTCAATAGTAAAACCAAACAATATGGCTCAGGAAGTCAGGCTGCAAATGCCATGGCTGTTTACATGGAATTGGTTGAAGATCAAGATAAAAATGCCGTGATTGAAAATCTGATAAAGGATATCAGGGCAAAAAATAACGGATTAACAGCCGGTGATATTGGCTATCGGTATGTTTTACGCATATTGGAAGATGCAGGAAGATCTGATGTAATATTTGATATGAACAGTCGCTCTGATGTACCCGGTTACGGGATGCAAATCGCTAAAGGCGCAACTGCATTAACTGAAAGTTGGGCTGCATTGCCAACCGTTTCAAACAATCATTTTATGCTTGGGCATTTAATGGAATGGTTTTACAGCGGTGTGGGCGGGATCCGTCAGGAAGAAAATTCGGTGGCATTTAATAAGATCAGGATTGAGCCAGAGGTTGTGGGCGATTTAACTTTTGCAAAAACGGAATACGATTCTGCTTATGGTAAAATTACGACCGATTGGAAAAAATCGGCGAATGGATTTGAACTGGAAGTCAATATCCCGGTTAATACCACAGCAGTATTATGCCTTCCTGCTCCAAATAATCAGACTGTTTCCGAAGCAAATCATGCGACATTCAAATCACTGGGGTATAAAAATGGAAAAGTGATGGTGGCTGTAGGTTCTGGAAATTATAAGTTTAAAGTGAAGTAGAATGAAAGCGATCTGGATCTATATCATTTTTGTTTTATCTGCATTTTGTGTTGCTGCACAGACATTACCCGCCGCTGTTTCTGCTGTAGAAATGCAAAAGATTTATGAAGAAATAAAAACGCCTTATAAGTATGGTTTGGTGATGGTTCCTGAAGATAAAGAACACAAAATGGATTGCCCGACCATCTTTAAAAAGGGAAAAGACTGGTACATGACCTATTTAATTTTTAGCGGTCGTGGTTACGAAACCTGGTTATCAAAAAGCAAGGATTTATTGCATTGGGAAAACCTCGGGAAAATGATGTCTTTCGGCGATGCAGGCAATTGGGATGATAATCAAAAAGCCGGGTATAACGCTTTGTTAAATATAAAATGGGGCGGAAATTATGAAGTCAAACAGTTTGATGGCAAATACTGGATGTCATATTTCGGTGGCAAAGAAAAAGGCTACGAGGTGGAACCTTTATCCATTGGGATGGCTTACACGACTAAACATCCGTCAGTTGTTCAGGAGTGGAGCCGATTGGATCAGCCAATTTTAAGTTCATTGGATGCTGATGTGCGCTGGTGGGAAAACCGAAATAAGCTTTTTAAGAGTACGATCATTGAAGATAAAAAAAGGTTAACTGGCCATCGTTTTGTGATGTATTACAATGCCGTTGGCGATTCTTTGGCGAATAATAAAAAAACGCGATGGTATGAGCGAATTGGTATGGCCGTTTCTGAGGATATGATCCATTGGAAGCGTTTCCAAAAAGACCCGGTGGTTCAACATCCTGTCGGGATTACGGGCGATGCTGTTATTCAGCAGATTGGAAGCAATTACATCATGTTTTATTTTGGCGCTTTCTGGCAAGACAGAAAAGGATCATTCAATCGTTTTGCGGTCTCCAATGATTTAGTAAACTGGACGGATTGGACGGGTGACAACCTGATAGAATCCTCAGAAAAATACGATGAATTGTACGCACATAAATCTTTTGTATTGAAACATAAAGGTATTATTTATCATTTTTATTGTGCGGTGAACAAGCAAGATCAACGTGGTATTGCAGTGGCAACATCGAAAGATCTTGGGAAAAGTAAAGTGAATTTTTTTAGCGAAACGAAGAATTAGAAATGAAGAGGCCTCAGTTTACATATAAAATTTTTGGTTTAATATTCTTAGTGTTTATTGCATTAAGTTATTGCGAGGCATCAGGTATCACAACGACGTTCTCCCCTTTATCGTCATTGCGAGGAGGAACGACGAAGCAATCTATCTCTGAAGAACCACGTACAAGAACCAGCTTCAATAAAGAATGGAAGTTCTTTTTAGGAGATGAGCCCGGCGCCAAATCTCCTGCATACACTGATTCAAAATGGCGAAAATTAACTTTACCACACGACTGGAGCATTGAAGGAAAATTCGACGAGAAAAATCCGGCAAAGCCTGAAGGTGGTGGTTTACCCACTGGCATCGGCTGGTATAGAAAAGAATTTAATGCGCCTACAAACTTCGCAAATAGATTAATTACGATAGAATTTGATGGCGTTTATAAAAACAGCGAAGTTTGGATCAATGGAAAATACTTAGGTAAACGTCCTTATGGGTACAGTTCATTCTCTTACGAAGTCAGTAAATATTTAAAACCCGGAAAAAACCTCATTTCTGTAAAGGTTGATAATGCTGCCCAGCCAGATTCACGCTGGTATTCGGGCTCCGGCATTTACCGGAATGTGTGGTTAACCTCATCTGCAAAAGTTTCCGTTGCGAAATGGGGTACGTTTGTAACGGCCGATCAAGCTGGCAAAGTTCAGATCGAAACGCAAATCCAGAATAAAACATTAAAAGCTCAATTTGTTAGTTTAGTTCATTCCATTTATGATGCCAGTGGAAAATTGGTTTCAAAAACTAAACCCACATCTGTTAAAATAGATACCTCAGGCAAAATGATCACCAGCGTAGATCAGATTAAAAATCCAATGCTTTGGTCAGTTACCAACCCGAAGCAATACAAATTGGTTACTCAAATTCTTCAAAATAATAAACTGATAGATGCTTACGAAACCAAATTTGGCGTTCGTACTTTCCAGTTTGATGCGGAAAAAGGTTTTTTGCTGAACGGTAAATCAATGAAAATATTAGGTGTTTGCCTGCATCATGATTTGGGTGCGCTTGGTGCTGCGGTAAACGTTCGTGCCATGGAACGACAGTTGGAAATCATGAAAGCGATGGGCGTAAATGCCATCCGGACTGCACATAATCCACCAGCACCTGAGTTTCTAGATCTTTGTGATCAAATGGGTTTCCTGGTCATGGATGAAGCTTTTGACATGTGGGCAAAAAAGAAAACTAAAAACGATTACCATTTAAATTTTGCAGAATGGCATAAAAGGGATCTGGAAGATATGGTTGTTCGCGATCGGAATCATCCATCCATCATCCTCTGGAGCATTGGCAATGAAATCCGCGAACAGTTTGATAGCACCGGGATCGCCATTACAAAAGAACTGGTTTCGATTGTTAAAAATCTGGATAAAACCCGTCCGGTAATTTCGGCATTAACAGAAACTGATTCAACTAAAAACTTCATTTATCAGGCAAAAGCACTGGATATTTATGGTTTAAATTATAATCATAAAAAGTATAAAGATTTCTCTAAAAATTATCCAGGAGTTAAGTTTCTGGCAACGGAAACCACTTCGGCTTTAGAAACCAGAGGTTTTTATGATACCGCTGATACGATTCGCCGTTGGCCAAAAGATGGTAAAACAAAGTTTATAGAAGGGAATAAGGAATGGTCGGCATCTGCTTACGATAATGTTTCTGCTTATTGGGGTTCTACACATGAAGAAACCTGGAAAGAGGCGAAGAAATATGATCATGTTTCAGGCTTATTTGTCTGGACAGGATTTGATTACCTCGGCGAACCATTGCCTTATCCATGGCCAGCCAGAAGTTCGTATTTCGGAATTGTTGATTTAGCTGGGTTTCCTAAAGATTCTTACTACATGTACCAAAGCGAATGGACAGAAAAACCGGTTCTCCATATTTTACCACACTGGAATTGGGAGCAAGGAAAATCAGTTGAGGTTTGGGCCTATTACAACAAGGCCGATGAAGTGGAACTGTACCTGAATGGAAAGTCTCTAGGTAAAAAATCGAAGCAAAATGATGATTTACATGTGCTATGGAAGGTAAACTATGAACCAGGAACATTGAAGGCTATATCCCGTAAAAATGGAATAGATGTTTTAACGACTGAAGTTAAAACTGCCGGAATACCTGCAAAGATCGAACTGGTAGCTGATAGAAGTAAAATCAAAGCTGATGGCAAGGATTTATCTTTTATCACCGTTAGGATATTAGATGCAGCAGGAAGTGTCGTGCCGAATGCTGATAACTTAGTTGATTTTAAGGTGGAGGGAAGTGGATTCATCGCTGGTGTGGATAATGGCTTTCAGGCAAGTTTAGAGCCTTTTAAAGCCAATTACCGAAAGGCATTCCATGGTTTATGCCTGGCTATATTGCAATCAACAGAGAAAGCAGGGATGATTAAGCTAACAGCAACTTCTGCTGGTTTGGCTTCCTCATCAATTACAATTAATACGGGTAAATGAGGATGATGGGATAGGTTTATTTTTCATCATTGCGAGGAGGTACGACGAAGCAATCTCATTCGGTAAATTGGATGTACAATACGGTTGGTGAGACACCATCCCGAAATAAATATGGTCGGTGGAAACACCAACCATTAGGAAAATAGTTTTATCATTCTGAGGAACGAAGAATCTGCAACCTACAAGAACAGGCTCTGCCGTGGCAGTAGCTAACGTTAGGATGGTGTAGGATGGATTTGAGATTCTTCACTGCGTTCAGAATGACAGAAATAAAAAATATTAAAGTGGAGAAAACAATTAATTTAAAAGGAATAACCTGGAACCACAGTCGTGGGCTTTTACCGATGGTGGCAACAGCGCAGCGATTTTCAGAACTTTACCCCAATGTTCACATCACCTGGGAGAAAAGAAGTTTGCAACAATTCGCTGATTTTTCCATTCAGGAACTGGCAGAACGATTTGATTTATTGGTAATCGACCATCCCTGGGCAGGTTTTGCAGCTAAAACAAAATCAATTGTGCCTTTGGATTACTACCTTTCTGATGATTATTTGAAAGATCAGGAACGGAATTCAGTCGGTCAATCTTACGAGAGTTATTGCTATGATGAACATTTATGGGCTTTACCAATAGATGCCGCAACGCCCGTGGCCGCCTCAAGGCCGGATTTACTTACTGAAAAAGATTTACAGTTACCCCAATCTTTTGAAGAACTCTTAGCACTTGCAGATCAAGGTTTGGTTGCTTTCGCTGGCATTCCGATTGATGTTTTAATGAACTTCTACACACTTTGCTGTTCATTAGGTGAAGATCCTTGCCAAAATGATAGCGAAGTGATTTCAACAAAAACTGGTATCGAAGCATTAAAAATGTATCGCGAACTGGCTTTGAAAATAGATCCTGCCAATTACAATAGAAATCCGATTCAGGTTTATGAGGCGATGACTTTAACCGATGAAATCGCCTATTGTCCATTTGCTTATGGCTATTCAAATTATTCAAGAACTGGCTATTCACGCAAGGTGTTGCATTTCCATGATATGATTTCACTCGATGGGCAAACCAATTTGAGAAGCACGCTAGGCGGAACCGGTTTGGCCATTTCCTCAAAATGTGAGGAGCTGGATATTGCTGCGAAATATGTAGAATTTGTAGGTTCTCCAATATGTCAATCCACTTTGTTTTTTGAAAGTGGTGGTCAGCCAGGGCATTTAGTCGCCTGGAAAAACGATGAAGTAAACAGGCAAAGTAAGAATTATTTTTTAAATACTTTACCAGCTTTACAACGGGCATTTCTCCGCCCGAGGTACCATGGCTCCATGTATTTTCAAGACCATGCTGGCGATGTAGTGCGGAATTATTTAATAAACGGTGGCGATGAGAAACAGGTTTTATCAGCTATGAATGAATTATATCAGAAATCTAAAAGTTTAGTTTTATCATGAAGAGGCCGTTAGAGGGACTTTTGGTTTTAGAGTTTTGCCAGTTTCTGGCAGGGCCTTCAGCTGGATTAAAACTGGCAGATTTAGGCGCACGAGTAATCAAAATCGAACGTCCTAAAACAGGAGATGCTTGTCGCCAATTATCCATCAAAAACCTTTTTGTGGATGAAGATAGCTTGCTTTTCCATACCATCAACCGAAACAAAGAAAGTTATGCTGCAGATTTAAAAAATCCGGAAGATTTAGAAAGGTTAAAGAAACTCATTAGCAAGGCAGATGTGATGACGCACAATTTCCGCCCCGGTGTGATGGAAAAGATCGGTCTGGACTATACAAGTGTTCAAAAAATCAACTCAAAAATTATCTATGGAATAGTTACGGGTTATGGTAATGAGGGGCCTTGGAAGAATAAACCTGGTCAGGATTTATTGGTGCAAGCCGTTTCCGGTTTAACATTCTTATCCGGAGTGGATACAGACGGACCTGTACCTTTTGGCCTGTCAGTTTCTGATATCATGTGTGGAAACCATTTGGCACAAGGTATTATGGCCGCTTTAATCAAAAGAGCGAAAACGGGTAAGGGTGTTTTGGTGGAAGTCAGTTTACTTGAATCCATCCTCGATGTGCAATTTGAAGTGCTTACCACTTACTTAAATGATGGTGGAAAACTACCCGATCGGAGCGGTGCAAAAGGCAGTGCGCATGCGTACTTAAGTGCACCTTACGGCATGTACGAAACTAAAGATGGTTATATTGCTATGGCAATGGGAAATCTGCCTAACATTTGTGCGATCATCAACTGTAATATCTCCGATTTATACGTGGAAGCAGGTTCAGCATTCGAAAATCGTGATAAATTAATCGTGCGTTTAGCAGAGACCTTTAAAAAGCAAAACACAAAAAACTGGGTTGATCTTTTAGAAAGTCATGGGATTTGGTGTGCTGAAGTCTTAAATTATCAAACTGCCACAAACTTAAGTACCTATAAAAAATTAGAAATAGAACAGAAGCTTATTTTAGATGATGGCAAAAAAATGAAGACGACAGTAAGTCCGATTCGTTTAGATCATGAAAAGTTATTTGCATCTAAGGCAGCACCAAAATTAGGTTTGAATACCGCTGATATTAATAATGAATTTGAATTGAGTTAATCTTGTTAGTCGGGATCTGTAATCCCGGCTTTTCATCTGAGGATTTTAAATCCTCAGTTAATAAGGTCAGGAAAATATTTCCTGACCAACAAAAAAGATGGTGTTGGCAATATTTGCCGCACGCTGGTTAGTCGGGATCTGTAATCCCGACTTTTCATCTGAGGATTTTAAATCCTCAGTTAATAAGGTCAGGAAAATATTTCCTGACCAACAAAAAAGATGGTGTTGGCAATATTTGCCGCACGCCGGTTAGTCGGGATCTGTAATCCCGGCTTTTCATCTGAGGATTTTAAATCCTCAGTTAACAAGATCAGGAAAATATTTCCTGACTAACAAAAAGATGATGTTGTCAATATTTGTCGCACGCTGGTTAGTCGGGATCTGTAATCCCGGCTTTTCATCTGAGGATTTTAAATCCTCAGTTAACAAGATCAGGAAAATATTTCCTGACTAACAAAAGATGGTGTGACAATATTTGTCGCACACTGGTTAGTCGGGATCTGTAATCCCGGCTTTTCATCTGAGGATTTTAAATCCTCGGTTAATAAGGTCAGGAAAACATTTCCTGACCAACAAAAGATCAGGTGTTGGCAATATTTGTCGCACGCCGGTTAGTCGGGATCTGTAATCCCGGCTTTTCATCTGAGGATTTTAAATCCTCGGTTAATAAGGTCAGGAAAATATTCCTGACTAACAAAAAGATGGTGTCGGCAATATTTGTCGCATGCTTGTTAGTCGGGATCTGTAATCCCGGCTTTTCATCTGAGGATTTTAAATCCTCGGTTAATAAGGTCAGGAAAATATTTCCTGACCAACTAAAAAATAATAAATATAACAATGAAACCGCTTGAAGATTATTTAGTTATCGATTTCAGCCAGTTCCTTTCCGGACCGTCTGCGAGCTTGCGTTTAGCCGACATGGGTGCCCGTGTTATTAAAATTGAGCGGTCAGGTATCGGCGATATTTGCCGTACACTTTACACCTCCAACCTGATTATGAATGGCGAATCGTCGGTCTTTCATGCCATCAATAGAAATAAAGAAAGTTTTGAAGTCGATTTAAAGAAAGAGGCAGATTGTGAAATGGTTCGCGAGCTGCTTAAAAAAGCAGATGTAATGATCCATAATTTTCGTCCGGGTGTGATGGAGCGCTTAGGTTTTGATTATCAATCCGTAACGGCATTAAATCCAACAATAATTTATGGCGAAATATCAGGCTATGGAACGGAAGGTGAATGGCGAAACAAACCTGGTCAGGATTTGCTTTTACAATCAGTTACTGGTTTAACTTCCCTTACTGGCAATGCCGATAGTGGACCAGTGGCCATGGGATTATCAATTGTAGATATGCTGGCCGGTGCGCATTTAGCGCAAGGTTTATTGGCCTGTCTTTACCGCAAAGCGATCAAAAACGAAGGTGGTTTTATACAGGTCAGCATGATGGAATCCGCTTACGATTTCCAGTTTGAAACGATCACAACCTTCATGAACGATGGAGAAGAGTTGCCTCAACGATCAGAAAAGAATAATGCAAATGCATATTTGGGCGCACCTTATGGAATTTATCAAACCGAAAATGGATACCTGGCATTGGCTATGGTCTCTATCCCACAACTTGGTGATTTACTGGGATGTGATGAACTTTTAGATTATGAAGCGGTTGAAGAAGCATTTGATAAACGTGATGAAATTAAAGCAATTTTAGCAGATCACTTAAGCCTAAAGACAACGGAAACATGGCTTTCAAAGCTAGAACCAGCAGATATCTGGTGTGCGGATGTATTAAACTGGAATGCATTAATGGATCATGATGGCTTCAAGGTTTTAAATATGATTCAGGAAGTGGAGATGATTGATGGTTATCGATATAAAACTACCAGATGTCCGATTCGGATTGATGGAGAATTATTAACTTCGACAAAAGGTTCTCCAAAATTGGGTCAGGACAACGAGCGCATTATAAAAGAATTTATAACACAGAAAACAACTGCAAATGCCTAATCAAGTTAATACATTCAAAATTGCTGTACGTAAATTCGGTCCTTTTGAAACGGCTATGCAGAAATTCTGGGATCAATACTGTGAAATTTCCGGCTGTGATCTGAAATTAGAAATGGTTATCATGGATTTGCATGAACTTTACGAAAGCACCATTACCCATAAAGGTTTAGCAAACGGAGATTTTGATATTGCACATATTAATACCGATTGGGTTTACGAAGGATATCTAAACAATGCTTTCGAATTACTTAATCCCTATATTAATACTAAAAAACCTGTAGATTTTCCAAATGGATGGAGTAAATCCCTTTTATCGCTACAGCGATTCGGCTGGGAAGTGGTCGGTTTACCATTTCACGATGGACCAGAATGCTTGATTTATAGAACAGATTTGTTCGAAAGTGAAACTGAACAAGCCAATTATTTAAAGCAATTTGGAAAAGCCCTGGAAGTACCCAAAACATGGGAAGATTTCTATCAGGTGGCGCGTTTTTTCAATCGCCCTGCAGATCATTTGTACGGAAGTATTTTTGCCTGTTATCCCGATGGTCATAATACTGTTTTTGATTTTTGCTTGCAACTTTGGACCAGAGGGGGTACTCTGGTTGATCAATCAGGGAATATTCAGATTCATTCGCAAGCTGCTGTAGATGGATTAGATTTTTACCGGAATATGGTAAATGATGAAACTGCTGTTCACCCAAAATCTACAACGTTCGACTCCGTTTCGGCAGGAATTGCTTTCTCACAGAGCGAAGCCGCTATGATGATTAACTGGTTTGGTTTTGCTGCGATGTGTGAGGTGGATGCAAATTCTAAAGTTAAAGGTAATGTTGGTGTAGAATTATTGCCTTCAGCGATCGGAAAAGAATCAGCCTCTTTAAATGTTTATTGGCTTTATACCATCGCCAAAGGCAGTAAAAACAAAAATTTAGCTTACGATTTCCTTAGTTTTGTTACCGATGTGGAGCAAGATAAACAGCTCACACTCGAAGGCGGAATCGGGTGCAGGATTTCTACCTGGAAGGATGCTGAAGTGAATGAAATTATTCCTTATTACCATAAGCTGGAACAATTACACGAGGTGGCCAATATGCTTCCTCAACATAAAAACTGGACTCTAATTGCCAAAGTAATTGATGAAATGGTTTTGAAAGCGATCAATACCGGCGAGGAATCTTTGGTCTTAATCGATCAGGCGCAAAACCAAATTAATAAATTGAATTAAATGAGTATTGAAATTAAATATCAACCAGCATTACCCGAAACTAAGCAGCCTATCATCATTATTGGGGCAGGTGGAATTGTGGCTGATGCACATCTTCCGGCTTACAAAATTGCAGGTTTTGATGTTTTTGGGATTGTAAACAGGACAAAAGAACGGGCACAAAAACTGGCTAGTACTTTTGGTATTCCAAATGTATTTAATACTGTTGCCGAAGCCGTGGCAGCAGCACCAGAAAATACGGTATATGATTTGACCATTATGCCAGAGCAATACATAGAAACTTTAAAACAGTTGCCCGATGGAAGTGCAGTGTTGATTCAAAAGCCAATGGGCGATGATTTTGCGCAGGCAAATGAAATTCTGGAATTATGCAGAACAAAGAATTTAAAAGCTGCTATTAACTTTCAATTGCGATTTGCACCCTTTGTAAGTGCAGCAAGATTTCTGATCAAGAGCGGCTCGATAGGTGAACTATATGATATGGAAGTTCGGGTCACGATTAAAACACCATGGGAAATATTTCCACACGTGATGATTCATCCCCGCTTGGAAATCCAATACCATAGCATTCATTATGTTGACCTTATTCGTTCGTTTTTAGGCAATCCGCAAACAGTTTTGGCAAAAACCTTAAAGCACCCTGCAAAGGCACTATCTTCATCCCGGTCTACGATTTTGATGGATTATGGCGACACCCTGCATGCCGTAATCAACACCAATCACGATCATGATTTTGGTCCGGATCACCAGGAAAGTTATATCAAATGGGAGGGGACAAAAGGTGCAATCGTAGCTAAAATTGGCTTACTAATGGATTATCCTCACGGCGTACCTGATGTTTTTGAATATTGCATTGTGGAAGAGGGAAAATCACCAGAATGGCAAAGGGTAAAATTAGAGGGTTCATGGTTTCCTGAAGCATTTATTGGCACAATGGCAAATTTAATGCGATATAACGAAGGCTCAACTGCTATTTTACATACCAATGTGGAAGATGTGATTCAAACCATGGCGGTTGTAGAGTGTGCTTATCAATCTAGTGATATTGGGGGAGTTAAGGTTAATCATTAATAGAAAAATCGTCATTGCGAAGAGGAACGACGAAGCAATCTGTTTTGTCTTAGCCAGACGGGCTTTTTTCTTTTGACCGCAAAAGAAACAAAACTCCCGGCTTAAAATTTTTCTATTAAAGTTCCTACTTTGAATCGGGAACTGCATCCCGAAAAATTTGTTAGGCCGGATTATCGTAGAACGAAGATGCAATGCTTAGGCTTAGTTGGGTGGAAATGCATAAGTAAAAACAAATCCAATGATTTCAATCATGGAAATTTAAAATAATAAAATAGCGCACGCTAAAAATTAAAGAAGATTAAATGTATTTCAAATCAACATTTTTTGAAGATTATCAATTGGAAGATAAAAGGGTAACGTTAGGTCGCACCATTACCGAAACCGATTTCGTCGTTCATGCTGGTCATACCGGCGATTTCTTTCCGCACCATATGGATGCAGAATGGTGTGCCACCCAACCTTTCAAACAGCGAATTGCTCATGGAACGATGATTTTTAGCATCGGCATCGGACTAACCGCTTCGGAAATTAATCCTGAAGCAATGTCTAAGGGTTACGATAAACTGCGGTTTGTAAAACCAGTTTTCATCGGCGATACCATCCATTCGGAAATTACAATATCAGAAAAAGGAGAGAGCAAAAGACCGGAATACGGAACCGTAACCGAACATGTAGAAATTATTAACCAACATGGAGAAGTTGTATTAGTCTGCGACCATCTCCTGGTAGTGAAGAAGAAGGTTCATTAGTTCAATGGACAATAGCCGATTGGTTTGGGGGCTATAGCGATAGTTTTTAATAAAATAATTGTTATACTTAAAATATATAACCAACCAATAGGAACGAATCAATGATTACTTAACTATTAACCAATGAACATCTATGCAATTGAATTGAACTACTGACTAATGAACTACTGACTAACGAACGACTAGACAATTGGTTTGAACAAATGACCAATGAACCAATGACGAATAAACCAATAGAAAACCAAATATAATGAACCACAACACGCAGCCAGAAATCATCACCGAGGGCGATCCCTCATCCGGAAAAAAGTATTTAATCCCGTTTATTCTCGTAGTAAGTTTGTTTTTCCTTTGGGGAATGGCACATAACCTCGATTCGATCTTAATTCCGCATTTAAAGAAAGCCTGTAATTTAAACAACCAACAATCTACGTTGATTGACACCTCGGTGTTCTTCGCCTACTTCATCATGGCTATTCCCGCTGGAATTATCCTAAAGAAATGGGGTTATAAAGCCACGATGATTACAGGTTTACTGGCTTTTGCTTTTGGTGCATTTCTATTTGTTCCGGCAGCAAACAACCTTTCGTATGCTACATTTTTAATTGCGCTTTTTATCATTGGTTGTGGTTTAACCATGCTCGAAACTTCTGCAAATCCCTATGCTGCAATCCTTGGCGATCCGGCGAAAGCTACAAGCAGATTAAATTTAGCTGCCTCATTTAATGGCCTGGCCGCAATGGTTGCGCCTTTAATTGGTGGTTTGTTTATTCTTTCAGGTAAATCTCATACTAAAGAAGAATTAGCAGCGATGACTGCATCGAGTAGAAACAGTTATTTCCTGGAAGAAGCCGCATCAGTAAAAACGCCTTACATCACCTTAGGTATTATTTTATTGGTCATTGCAGTGATCTTTTACTTTATTCACCTGCCAGAGATTAAAACGAAAAGCGTAGATGGAGAGGCAAAAGGTAGTTTCTTCGGTGCATTACGCCATAAACATTTAAGGTGGGCCGTAGTTGCGCAGTTTTTCTACGTTGGTGCGCAGGTTTGTGTCACAAGCTTTTTTATCAGAATGGCGCAGCAAGGTGGAGGATTTGATGAAAAAACTGCTGCATCTTATCTCATTATTTATGGATTTTTATTCACCGCCGGACGTTTTGCCGGAACGGCCTTGCTTCAGTTTATAGCTTCAAATAAGCTGCTAGCCATTTATGCGGTTATTTCTGTTTTACTCTGTTTAGTGTCGATCTTAGGACAAGGTTCTTACGTGGTTTATGCTTTAGGAGCCATCGGCTTTTTTATGTCGATTATGTTTCCAACTATTTTTGCCTTGGGAATTGAAGGAATTGGCGATGATACCAAACCTGGTTCCTCCTGGTTAATCATGTCGATTGTTGGCGGTGCTATTTTACCATTTGGCATGGGAACAATGATTGATCAGTATGGTGATAATATTCAGATCGGATATAGCATCCCTTTGGTATGTTTCATCATCGTGCTCTACTTTGCATTAAGAGGATACAAAGTCGCTCATAAATAAACAATCATTGCGAGGGCCAGCTCGTATTTCTCGGAGGATAAAATCAATCCTCGCAATGATGAAAAAAAATCAAAATGAAACCAACGTTTAATCAAATCTTCTTGTTATTTCTGCTTTGCGCTTTTAGCTTTAAGCTTAATGCGCAACAAAACGAAAATGCAAAACCTTGGGTGTTTTGGTATTGGGTGAAGGGTGCAGTTTCTAAAGCGGGCATTACTGCAGATTTAGAAGCCATGAAAACCAATGGGATTGGTGGGGCGTATTTAATGAGTATTCAAGGGCCGGATCAAAAAACACCTGTTTACACACCTCCTGTAGTTCAGCTTACGCCAGAATGGTGGCAGATGGTGGAGTTTGCCATGAATGAAGCCAAGCGCTTAAACCTGAAACTCGGCATGCACGTAAGCGATGGCTTTGCGCTTGCTGGTGGGCCTTGGATTACGCCAGAATTATCTATGCAAAAGGTAGTTTGGTCAAGGATAAATGCCACTAATAAAACACCTAAAATTAAGTTACCTCAACCAGAACATAAAGAAAATTATTATCGGGATATTGCAGTTTATGCCTATCCATCGCCCGTTGGTGAAAGCATTTCAACCAGAACTGTTATCCCAAAAATAACGGCAAGCAATGGCGCTGATGCGACAGGTTTGGTTCAGCCAGGAAATAAGAAAAACTTTGGTTCAAATGAGCCATGTTACATTCAATATGAATTTGAAAAGCCTTTCATTTGCAGAACAGTAACGATAAAAATTAGCGGAAATAATTATCAGGCCCAACGTTTAGCCATCGAAGTGAGTAATGATGGAAAAACTTATCGCTCAATTGGACGTTTAGAAGCACCACGCCACGGTTGGCAAGATACCGATGAAGAGGTTACGCATTCTATCGAACCAACAACAGCTAAATTCTTCAGATTTATTTATGATAAAAAAGGCTCCGAGCCTGGTGCAGAAGATTTAGACGCAGCAAAGTGGAAACCATCTTTGAAATTAGTAAACCTGGAACTATCCTCAGAAGCAAAAATACATCAATTTGAAGGCAAAAATGGCTCCGTTTGGCGGGTAAGCAAAATAAGCACCGAACAGCAAATCGCTTCGGAATTATGTGTTCCGCTGAATAAAGTTATTAACCTAACGGATAAATTGAATCCTAATGGAACATTAAATTGGAAAGTGCCAAAAGGAAGCTGGACGATTTTAAGGGTAGGACATACTTCTACAGGGCATACGAATGCTACAGGTGGCGGAGGAATGGGTTTAGAATGTGATAAATTTAATCCTGAAGCTGTAAAATTACAGTTTGATAGCTGGTACGGCGAAGCATTGAAGCATGGTGGACCAGAAATTGCTCAGAAAGTATTAACTGTTTTTCATGTTGATAGCTGGGAATGTGGCAGCCAGAATTGGTCGCCATTATTTAAAGCGGAATTTTTAAAGCGCAGGGGATACGATTTAACGCCTTACTTACCCATCATGACAGGTTTGCCTTTGGAAAGTGTAAAGGTATCTGAAGATTTTTTATATGATGTAAGAAAAACAATCTCCGAATTAGTGGTTGATCAGTTTTATAAAACACTCGCTGAATTAGCGAAAGCAAAGGGTGTTACGTTCACTGCGGAAAGCATTGCACCCACAATGATGAGCGATGGTTTAATGCATTATAAAACCGTTGATGTACCTATGGGCGAATTCTGGTTAAATAGTCCAACACATGATAAACCAAATGATATGCTAGATGCCATTTCTGGTGCACATATCTACGGCAAAAATATTATTCAGGCAGAGGCTTTTACCACGGTTCGAATGGATTGGAATGAAAGTCCCTCAAATATGAAAACCCTGCAGGATCGGAATTATGCACTTGGCATTAATAAACTGGTTTATCATGTTTTTACACATAATCCCTGGATTGATCGAAAGCCTGGAATGACATTAGATGGCGTGGGCTTGTATTTTCAGCGTGATCAAACCTGGTGGAAACAGGGGAAGGCTTGGATAGATTATGCAACACGTACCCAAAATCTCTTACAACAAGGAAAACCAGTAACAGATATTGCCGTTTTCACTGGCGAAGAATTACCTCGTCGTTCGGTGCTGCCTGATCGCCTGGTGGAAACTTTGCCAGGTATTTTTGGACAAGACATAGTCGAATCTGAGCAGAAACGTTTGGCAAATGTTGGTGAGCCATTGAGACAAATCCCGGCAGGTGTAACGCATTCGGCAAACATGGCCGATCCGGAAAATTGGGTGAATCCACTTCGGGGTTATGCATATGACAGCTTCAATTCGGATGTGTTAAGCACTGCCACCGTAAAAAATGGGGATGTGGTTTTCGAAAGTGGCGCTACCTATAAGATTTTGGTTTTTACTGGTGCGCTAAAGTTAAATCCAAACTATCAATACATCAGTTATGAAACAGTAAAAAAGCTTGCTGATTTAATTAAATCAGGAGCTAAAGTGATCGTGGCAGATAAACCACTATATCAATCTGGAATAAAGCAAGTTAATAAATCTTTATTTGATGAATTAGTGGAAGAGATTTGGAGTGGATACTTTGATTCATTTAAAAGTGACGGTAAACCTATTTATTTAAAGAAACTTGGCTTAGGGCAAGTATTCAAGGCGCCATTCGAAGGAAATGATTTTAACAGTTTAGGTTTGGAAAAGGATTTAGATGTTGTTGAAATCCCATCAGAGCCCGGTTCTGTAATTCCATCGGCTAAGTACATCACTTTCGCACACAGAAAAGATATGGATTTAGATCTCTACTTTATATCGAATCAGAAAGATCAGGAGCGGAAATTTAATTTTTCCTTCAGGATTAATGGTAGAATTCCTCAAATCTATAATGCAATAACCAACGATACGTTAGCGCTTAAAAGTTGGTCGGTTAAAGACGGCAGAACTCAATTTAATTTAAGGTTGCCTGCAAATGGTTCAATATTCGTAATTTTTAAAGAAAAAACCAATTCAACTCAATTAAATCTTGGTACTAATTCCAGTAAATTTAAAGGTGTTCTGGATATTTCTAAAAGCTGGCAGGCTAAATTCGATACCACTTATGCTGGGCCAGCAAAACCAATCATTTTCGACGAATTAACCGATTGGACCAAAAATGCAGACAGCCTGGTAAAATACTATTCCGGAACAGTAGTTTACACCAGGAACTTTAGTTTCAAAGGAAATTTAAATGAAAAAATCTGGATTGATTTAGGTGAATTTTCCAGTATTGCAGAAGTGAAAATCAACGGAATAAATTGTGGTGTCTTATGGACGGCCCCGCACCGATTGGAAATCAGTAAAGCCATTAAAAAAGGCAAAAATCAAATTACAATAGAAGTGACTAATACCTGGGCTAATCGTTTAATTGGAGATAGTAAATTGCCAGAAAATAAAAGACTTACCAAAACTACTGCTCCGTTCCGCTTAGCGGATAAGCCGTTAAATCCTGCTGGGTTATTAGGGCCAGTTGTGATACAAGTTGAAGAGTAAATAAGAATTTAATAGTTCAAATAAATGAAAAATATAATTGTATTCATACTGGCTTTTGCTCAAACTATGGTCTACGCTCAACAAAAGAAAGTGAAGGATAATTTTACTGTTCCAGTTAGATTAGAAAGGGGCGATTTGAATAAAGATGGCTTACCAGACAAAACCGTAATTACGATGGATACAATTGATGCATCCGTTCCGTTAAGGTTGCAAATATTTTTTTTACAACCCAATAAGAAATTTAAAATGGTTTTCTCCTCAACAGATTTAATTGAACCGCAGTATGTAAACGGTATCCATACCAAAAATACAATTCCGTATTTTTTTATCGAAAAAGGATTTTTATTAATGAGCTCTGAAAAAAATGATATTCGGTATGAACACAAATTCATCTATAAAAATGGAATTTTCCAATTGGTTAAAATCTCCAGTATAGTTTACGATGGGCAGAATTCGACAACCGAGACCGTATTTGATCTCGTAGCTGGGGTGAAAACTGAGACTTTAGAATCACTGGATCCTGGGAAAGCAATAAAGAAAAATACAAAGAAAATGATGATAAGGCCCTTACCCACACTTCAGAATTTAAGAACTTTTGGCAATAAAGTATATTTTTAGCGATTGTACCAAAAAGGTGGGAGGATAGATGTCTATCTGGTGGCTTATTCGTAGATAAAACAAATCATTATTGAGATTAAAAGGCGGAAGAGAAAAAATTGAACATGACCTTAGGTTTCTAAGGTGTTAATAAAACAAGAAAAATGAAACTAAAACTCCTCATATTTTTAAACCTTATCTGCTGCATCATCGCATCGGCAACGGTTAAACCCGCATCTATTTTTACCGATCACATGGTGCTGCAGCAACAAATTGAGGTAGCCATTTGGGGCTGGGCGAAACCTTCTTCCACTGTAAAAATAGAAACGTCTTGGAATAGAAAAACCTATAAGGTCACAAGTGATCAGGAAGGAAAGTGGCGGGTAAAAGTATCCACTCCGATAGCTGGCGGACCATACGAAATAAAATTAGACGATGGCGAAGAGTTGGTTTTAAAAGACATTCTCATTGGTGAAGTTTGGTTCTGCGGCGGGCAATCGAACATGGAAATGCCAATGAAAGGTTTTAAGAGTCAACCAATTATAGGCTCTGCTGAAGCAATTTTGAAATCTACAAACCAAAATATCAGACTCTATACAGTCCCTCGTTCATCTATTACAGAAAAACAAGACAATAGTAAAGCTTCTCAGTGGAAATTAGCTGAACCTGAGGCCGTGTCAAATTTCAGTGCAACAGGTTACTTTTTCGGGAAGCTGCTCAGCGAAGTCTTGTCTGTTCCAATCGGGATTATCAACGATAGTTATGGCGGTTCTACAATCGAAGCCTGGATGTCGCCGGAAGACTTAAAACCTTTTCCTGAGATCAAAATCCCCTTAAAAGGTGATTCAATTAAAGAAGTGAGTCGTACGCCAACCACTTTGTACAATGGGATGCTTTATCCGGTAATGGGTTATGGCATAAAGGGAGCCATCTGGTACCAGGGCGAATCCAATTTCGAAAGGCCAGATCGATACGAAGACTTCTTCCCGGCAATGGTTTCCAGCTGGAGGCAACATTGGGCTATTGGAGAATTTCCTTTCTACTATGCGCAGATCGCACCTTTCAGTTATAATTATTCAACTGTTGGTAAAGGAACAAAAATTAACAATTCGGCCTTCATTAGAGATGCACAACGGAAGTCTTTATCAAAAATTCCTAATACTGGTATGGCTGTGCTGCTCGATATTGGCGAAGAAAACTCCATCCACCCGGCCAATAAGAAGCAAGGCGGTGAAAGATTAGCATATTTGGCACTGGCAAAAACCTATGGAATAAAAGGATTTGGTGGCGTAAGTCCGGCTTATGAATCCGTTACGATCGATAAAAATGAAGCCATTGTCAAATTTCAGGACGTTCCGAATGGCATCACCTCTTTCGGTAAAACACTTTCGTTATTTGAAATCGCTGGCGCAGATCAGAAATTTTATCCTGCAAAAGCAGTTATAAAAGGAAGTAGTGTAAGGGTATCAGCTGTAGAAGTAAAAGTTCCGGTTGCTGTGCGTTACGCTTTTAAAGATTTTGTAAATGGTGATTTATTTGGAAACGATGGTTTGCCAGTGTCTTCCTTCCGCACCGATAATTGGGATAATTAATAATGGGTGTAACCAGAAAGATATACATTGCCACAAAGACATATGAAACACCAGGCATTTTAGCTAGGAAACTATATGTTCTTATATGTCTTATATGGTCAAAATTTTAAATTGATAATGGGCTTTACCAGAAAGATATACATTGCCACAGAGGCATATGAAACACCAGGCAATTTAGCTAGGAAACTATATGTTCTTATATGTCTTATATGGTCAAAATTTTAAATTGATAATGGGCTTTACCAGAAAGATATACATTGCCACAGAGGCATATGAAACATCAGGCAATTTAGCTAGGAACCTATATGTTCTTATATGTCCTATATGGTCAAAATTTTAAATTGATAATGGGTTTTATCAGAAAGATATACATTGCCACAAAGGCATATGAAACATCAGGTAATTTAGCTAGGAACCTATATGTTCTTATATGTCCTATATGGTCAAAATTTTAAATTGATAATGGGCTTTACCAGAAAGATATACATTGCCACAGAGGCATATGAAACACCAGGCAATTTAGCTAGGAACCTATATGTTCTTATATGTCTTATATGGTCAAAATTTTAAATTGATAATGGGTTTTATCAGAAAGATATACATTGCCACAAAGGCATATAAAACACCAGGCATTTTAGCTAGGAACCTATATGTTCTTATATGTCTTATATGGTCAAAATTTTAATTTATAATGGGTTTTATCAGAAAGATATACATTGCCACAAAGGCATATGAAACATCAGGCAATTTAGCTAGGAACCTATATGTTCTTAGCTATCTTATAAGGTTAAAATTTTAAATTGATAATGGGTTTTACCAGAAAAATCTACATTGCCACAAAGGCATATGAAACACGAGGCAATTTAGCTAGGAACCTATATGTTCTTATATGTCCTATATGGTCAAAATTTTTAAATTCATTCTTAGTTGCATTTAGGCGTTTAAAGTGTTCATATATTTTGATTGTATTCTTATTAATCTCAACAGCACAATCACAAGAAAACGTAACTTGGACTACACAAAGCAATAACTCATCAGAATCTATGCCAGTAGGCGGTGGCGACATTGGTCTCAACCTTTGGGTAGAACAAGGCGAAGTTTACCTGTATTTATCTCAAAGTGGCACCTTTGATGAAAATAATACCTTGCTTAAACTTGGTCGTGTAAAACTAAAGTTAAGTCCAAACCCATTCGAGGGAAAAACATTTAAGCAGGAGCTGATTTTAAATGATGGTTATGCGCAAATTTCAGGTTTAAATGGCAAACTAAACACTCAAATTAAGATTTGGGTAGATGTTTTTAATCCTGTTATTCATTTCGATATCAAATCAACTGAAAAGATAACAACTGAAGCAAGTTACGAAAGCTGGCGCTTTGAAGATCGGATTACAAAAGGGAAGGAGAATAATCAAAACTCCTACAAATGGGCACCAAAAGGTGTAGTAAAAACTTTTAAAGACGAAATTGGCTTCAAAGGAAATACCATTCAATTCTATCATCAAAATAAACGGGAAACCGTTTTTGATGTTGCCGTAAAACAACAAGGATTAGAAGATAGAAAAACAGAATTATTTAATCCCTTAAAAAACTTAATTTTTGGCGGTTCCTTACGCGGAGACAAAATGATTCCGGCTGGAAATTATTCAGGAACGTATTTGAATACCCCATTTCAAGGTTGGACATTAAAGAGTAAATCGCCAACAAAATCTGAGCAGATTACCATTCGCTTAAATACCAGTAAAACATCAGTTCAGGCCTGGGAAAAGGAAATAAATGAAATTAAGCCTTTGGCAAGTCAAAAGCCTAGTATAAAATGGTGGAACGATTACTGGAAAAAAAGTTTCATTTATATTACTTCAAAAGATGAAACAGCTAATCAATCATCTAAAAATTACCAGCTTTTCAGGTATATGCTGGGCTGCAATGCTTTTGGGAAATATCCAACCAAATTCAATGGTGGGTTATTTACTTATGATCCTCAACTTACAGATTCTACATTAAAATATACGCAAGATTTCAGAAACTGGGGCGGAGGGACGCATACTGCTCAAAATCAGCGTTTGGTGTATTGGCCAATGTTAAAAAGCGGCGATTTTGAGCTGATGAAACCACAGTTCGATTTTTACCTCAACCTGCTCAAGAATGCAGAAATCAGAACTGAAGCAGCCTGGAGGCATAAAGGTGCTAGTTTTACCGAACAGCTCGAAAATTTCGGTCTGCCAAATCCTGCAGAATATGGATGGAAACGCCCGGTTGATTTTAATCAGGGGATGGAATACAATGCCTGGCTGGAATACGAATGGGATACCGTTTTAGAGTTTTGCATGATGATATTGGAAACAGAACGATATGATCATCAAAACATTGATCAATATCTCCCCTTAATTGAAAGCTCGCTCACCTTTTTTAAGGAACATTATACCTATTTGGCCAAGCAAAGAGGTGCAAAAGCGCTTGATGGAAACGGTCATTTGGTTTTATATCCGGGCTCTGGTGCAGAAACCTATAAAATGGCATACAATTCTACCTCCACCATTTCGGCTTTGAAAACAGTGCTAGAGCGGTTGATCGAATATCCATCCTTGCCCGACAGTAAAAAGAAGGAGTGGACTGAAATGCTTAAGACGATTCCTCCAATAAGCTTTAGGCAGTTTGACGGACATACCACCATTTCCCCCGCAAAAATTTGGGAACGGATTAATAATACTGAAAGTCCGCAGTTATACCCAGTTTATCCCTGGGGAATTTACGGCATCGGCAAACCTGGACTGGATACAGCAATTAATACATTTAGATACGATATTGATGTACTTAAATTTCGAAGTCATATCGGTTGGAAACAAGATAATATCTTCGCCGCCAGGTTAGGCTTAACTGAAGAAGCAGCAAAGCTCACCACCTTAAAACTTAAAGATTCGGGAAGAAGATTTCCTGCATTCTGGGGACCTGGATTCGACTGGACGCCTGATCACAACTGGGGTGGCTCCGGAATGATTGGTTTGCAGGAAATGTTAATGCAGGTGGATGGAAAAAAGATTTATCTTTTCCCTGCATGGCCGAAAGATTGGGATGTACATTTCAAGCTTTATGCACCATACCAAACCACAGTTGAGGGAACATTAAAAGACGGAAAATTAATTGATTTGAAAGTATTGCCAGAAGCGAGAAAAGCAGATGTAAAAGTAATGGAATGAGAGAGTGACTGAATGATAGGGTAATTGAATGAGAGAGTGACTGAATGATTGAATGATTGATTGATTGAATGGGAGATTTGATAGAACGTTCATTAATTCAAAATTCAAAATTCACTCATTCATTAATTCAAAATTCACTCATTCATTAACTGACTAATAAAAAAAGATATGGATTTAAATTTAAAAGAAAAAGTTATTGTAATTACCGGCGCTGCAAAAGGCATTGGCCGAAGCATTGCAGAGGTGTTTGCCAACGAAAATGCAATTGCCGTTATTGTGGGTAGAAAAGCGGAAGACAATGAAAAGGTTGTTGCAGCGATTAAAGAAAATGGCGGACAAGCAGCTCAGTTTGTTGCTGAACTATCAAACCCTGACGATTGTAAAAATGTAATCGAGGCCATCATTGAAAAGTTTGGACGAATTGATGGATTAGTTAATAATGCTGGTGTGAACGACGGCATAGGATTAGAAAACGGTAATTATGAAGACTTCATGGCATCTTTACACAAAAATGTGGTTCACTACTATCTGATGGCACATCATGCTTTGCCAGAATTAATTAAAAGCAAAGGCGCGATTGTTAACATCACTTCTAAAACTGCCGAAACCGGACAAGGAAACACTTCGGCTTATGCCGCTGCAAACGGTGGAAGAAATGCCTTAACCCGTGAGTGGGCTGTTGAATTATTAAAATATGGCATCCGTGTAAATGCAGTGGTAGTGGCAGAATGCTGGACACCAGCTTATGAAACCTGGATTGAAACTCTGCCAGATGCCCAAGCGAAGCTGGATGAAATTACGGCTAAAATTCCATTGGAAAACAGAATGACTACAGCAGAAGAAATCGCCAACATGACAGCATTTTTATTGTCAGATAAATCGAGCCATACCACCGGACAAATTATTCATGTTGATGGTGGTTATGTGCATTTAGACAGGGCTTTGGCAAACGCATAAATAAATATATAGAATTATAGAATGATAGACTGAGAGAATGATTTAACCAATCGCAATTAAACATTCACTCATTTAAAACTCAATTATTCTTTCATTCAAAATTTAGTAATTCTTTCATTCCAAATTCACTCATTCAAAACAAATGAAAACTCTTACCTGTACAACACCCGGAACCTTCGAATATTCAGAAACTGAAAAACCAGAACTTAAAAAGAACTACGCCATTATAAAGATTAAACGTATCGGAATCTGCGGAACGGATTTACATGCTTTTGAAGGTACACAACCATTCTTCAACTATCCACGGATTTTAGGTCATGAACTTTCTGGAGAATTGATTGAAGCCGATGGCACCGAAGGTTTCCAAATAGGAGAGGCCGTAACATTCATTCCTTACTTCAATTGTGGCGAATGCATTGCCTGCCGGATGAACAAACCAAATTGTTGCGTAAAAATTCAGGTTTGTGGTGTGCATGTTGATGGTGGAATGCGTGAATACTTACAAGTGCCATCACATACACTTTTACATGGCGAAGGATTAAGTTATGATGAACTGGCTTTAGTTGAACCGTTAGCTATTGGCGCTCATGGTGTTAGAAGGGCAGATATTCAAACTGGCGAATTTGTCTTGGTAATTGGTGCTGGTCCGATTGGTTTGGGTACAATGGAGTTTGCCAGAATTGCCGGAGGACAGGTAATTGCGCTGGATATTAATGATGATCGTCTGGCTTTTTGTAAGGAAAAACTTGGTGTTGTTCATACCATTAATGCACAATCATCAGATGTAGCCGAGCAGTTAAGTCAGATCACCAATGGCGATATGCCTACAGTAGTAATCGATGCTACGGGAAATCAGAAAGCTATTAACAATGCCATCAATTATATGGCGCATGGAGCCAGGTTCGTGCTGATTGGCTTGCAAAAGGGTGATTTGATTTTCAATCATCCAGAATTCCATAAAAGAGAAGCTACTTTAATGAGCAGCAGAAATGCAAATATTGAAGATTTTGAACATGTAATTCAATCCATGAAAGCAGGTTTGGTAAAACCGACTACCTATATCACGCACAAGGTAAAATTTGAGGAAGTAAAAGATGAATTTAAAAATTGGTTAGATCCGAAGAATGGCGTGATTAAAGCGATGGTCAGAATGGAGGATTAGTTCTCAAGTTAAATCCCAAGAATAAGACTTGCAAAGTTTAGGTGGGTTTGTGAGGTGGCAAAACTTCGTCAGTCTAGAGATTTACTCACAAAATTTCGAAGTTCTTCCTGCGCTTTTTACCTTTGAAACTTCGCAAGTTGAATCAAGGCCTCTATTAATTGGTGTCTCACCAACCACATTATGATAATCTGCAAATCTGCGGCCCTATATTTTAAAAAATAAAAGCCGATAATTTATAAACTATCGGCTTTCAATTACAGAACTTATTATGAATTATTTATACGCAACCTCATTCCAATGTAATTCATTTCTGAATTGATTAATTTTAGTGTCAGCACCAATATTGATATATTCCAAACCTGCAATATTTGCAAAATCTGATAGATGTTCTGTCGTTAAGTTTTGACTATAAGCCGTATGGTGTGCACCACCAGCATAAATCCATGCCGCACAACCTGTTTTCATATCAGGAAGCGGTTTCCAAAGCACACGCGCAACAGGTAAGTTTGGTAAATCATGTTCCGCCTCAACAGCAGTTACTTCATTCACTAACAAACGGAAACGATTACCCATGTCAATTAAAGAAGCATTTAAAGCATCGCCACTACCCACGTTAAAAACCAAACGGGCAGGGTCAGCTTTGCCACCAATACCTAAAGGATGAACCTCTAAACTCGCCTTGCCATTAGCCAAAGATGCATCAACCTCAAGCATGTGCGAACCTAAAACCATTGAGTTCGATGGATCGAAATGATAAGTATAATCTTCCATGAAAGCATTGCCGCCAGGTAAACCAGCACCCATTACTTTACAAGCGCGAACTAAAGCCGCTGTTTTCCAGTCACCTTCGCCGGCGAAACCATAACCATCTGCCATTAAACGTTGCGCAGCGATCCCCGGTAACTGAATCATGCCGTGTAAATCCTCAAAAGTATCAGAGAAGCCTTTGAAACCACCATCTACCAGGAACTTTCTTAAACCAAGTTCAATTTTTGCAGCATCATAAACAGATTGATGTCTGGCACCACCAGCTTTCAAATCATCGGCCATGTGGTACGTTTCTTCGTATTCTTTTAATAAATCCTGAACAGCATCTTCATCTATCGCATTAATTACAGCTACTAAATCACCTATACCATAAGTGTTTACTGCAAAGCCAAATTTCATTTCCGCTTCCACTTTATCACCATCGGTTACGGCAACATAACGCATATTATCACCAAAACGGGCAAATTTAGCACCTTGCCAATCGTTCCATCCGGCAGCTGCTCTACACCAGGTATCGATTTGTTTTGCTACTTCTTCATCTTGCCAGTGTCCAACCACTACTTTACGATCTTTACGCATGCGGGTCACCATAAACCCAAATTCACGGTCACCATGTGCACTTTGGTTTAAGTTCATGAAATCCATATCGATGGTATTCCAAGGAATGTCACGGTTGAATTGCGTGTGTAAATGAAGCAATGGTTTCTGCAAAACATTTAAACCCCTGATCCACATTTTAGCAGGAGAGAAGGTGTGCATCCAGGTGATTACACCAATGCAATTTTCATCAATGTTTGCTTGTTGTAACGTTTCAAAAATTTCTTCAGTCGTTTTTACGATCGGTTTGTAAACTACTGATACGGAGATATTTCCATTTTGATTTAGCGAATCTGCTACTTCCTGTGCATGATCTGCCACTTGTTTTAAGGTTTCCTCACCGTACAGATGCTGTGTACCTGTGATAAACCAAACTTGTAATTTTTTTAAATCAATCATTATTTACTTTATTTAAATACTAATATTTTTATTTTTCGTCATTGCGAAATCGAGTTTTCACCGCTTGAAGCAATCTCATTTGAGAGATTATTTGATCGAATGAGATTGCTTCGTCGTTCCTCTCCGATAAATCGGAGCTGGCTCTCGCAATGACGATGGGTGGAGACTCTCAACTCCCAACTGCAAACTCTTTTAATTGTTCTTCAAAACAGCATTTACTAAATGAGATTGCTTCGTCGTTCCTCCTCGCAAAGACGATGGGTTAGAACTCCAAACTCATTACTCTCAACTCACAACTAACCTAAACCTGTCCGTAATAAGCCCCTGCACCATGCTTACGCTCATAATGCTTTTGAATTAACGAATCTTTCAGCTTCGGTGCCTGCGGATTAATCTGTTTTGTTAACAAGGCCATTTGTGCTACTGCTTCTAAAACGGCACTATTGTATACTGCTTTTTCAGCGGTTTTCCCCCAGGTAAAGGGCGCATGATTACCTACCAGGATCATTTCTATTTCTTTGTAGCTTAGCCCCAGACTTTGAAAGTGATTCATAATCTGAAAGCCCGTTTCATATTCGTAGTTCCCTTTGATCATGGCATCATCCATTGGTGGAGCGCAAGGAATATCAACTGTTAAATGATCGGCATGCGTAGTTCCAAAAATTGGAATAGCCCTTTGAGCCTGTGCCCATGCCGTTCCATAGGTAGAATGTGTATGTACTATTCCGCCAATATCTTCCCAGTGTTTATATAAAACGGCGTGAGTTTTGGTATCTGAAGATGGACGCAAACTTCCTTCCACAGTATTTCCATCAAAATCTACAATCACCATTTTATCCGGAGATAAATCCTCATAAGGCACACCACTAGGTTTAATGGCAAAAACACCTTTGACACGATCGGCTGCACTTACGTTTCCGAAAGTAAAAAGTACCAGACCCAGTTTTGGCAACTGCATATTGGCCTGATAAGCCTGTTCTTTTATATCCTGGTAATTGCTCATGACAAGTAAGGTTTTACGTCTTTTTTATTATGTTTTTCCAGGTATCTACCTAAGCCTAAATAAGCCTGATAATGTTGGCGATACAGTTTTTGTTTTTTAATATTTGGAGTGTATTCTTTTTCGAAACCAGTTCCCATAGCTGCCATAGCTGCCTCAACATCTGGATAAATACCTGCAGCAACTGCTGCAAACATGGCTGCACCTAAAGCGCAGGTATGCTCAAAGCGGTGAATCCTAATGGGCATTTCCAACACATCAGCCATCATTTGCATAATGTAAGCTGATTTTTTTGCTACACCACCAATACCGATGATTCCCTTAACCGGAACACCTTGCTCTTTAAAACGATCTACAATGGCTTTAGCACCAAAGCAGGTTGCGGCAGCTAGTGCACGGAAAAATCTTGGCGCATCTGTACCTAAACCTAAACCAGTAATGGCACCTTTAAGCTCCTGATTGGCATCTGGCGTTCTTCTACCATTTAACCAGTCAATGGCTAATTCAGCATAATCATCATCATCTAAAGCTTCAGCTTGCTGACTTAAATTGGCAATGATTTTACTTTCCAATTCATCTTTTAAGGCAATTGCCGTAGCTTCGTCTATTAAATCTGATTCAGTTAATAAATGATTTAAAGGCCAGCTGATCAAATTTTTAAACCAGGCATAAACATCGCCAAAGGCAGACTGACCTGCTTCTAAACCTGCCATACCTGGAATTACAGAACCATTTACTTGTCCACAGATACCGCCGATTAGTTTTCCATGTAAATCCTGATTGGGTGCAACCAATATATCGCAGGTACTGGTTCCCATTACTTTACTTAAATAATAAGGCTCAATCTGACCGCCAACAGCGCCCATGTGGGCATCGAAAGCACCTACGCCAATTACCACATCTGTATTTAAACCTAATTTTCCTGCCCATTCCTCACTTAACGTTCCAGCAGAAATATCTGAAGTGTAAGTATCATTAAATAATTTATCTCTAAATCCAGCTAAAAGCGGATCAAGGCTGCTAAAAAAATCTTCAGGAGGTAAGCCATTAAATTCTTCGGCCCATAAAGCCTTATGTCCGGCCGCACAACGACTGCGTTTCATGGTAGTTACATCTGTTCCACCACTTAATAGGAATGGAATCCAGTCGCAATGTTCAACCCATGATGCAGCGCCTTTTACTATAGACGAATCAACCCTTAAAGTGCGCAATAATTTTGCCCAAAACCATTCAGAAGAATAGATTCCACCAACGTATTTAAGGTAGTTCACCGGAAATTTTGTGGCATGCTCATTAATCTCAGCAGCTTCTTTTACAGCAGTATGGTCTTTCCAAAGCACAAACATGGCATTTGGATTTTCCTCAAAACCGGAGGTGAGTGCCAGGGGAGTGCCAGTGGCATCAACCGCAACCGGACTGGAACCTGTGGTATCAATAGAGATCCCTTTAACCAACTGAGCAATTTCTGCACCACCAGCTTTTTCAATACATTGCTTTATGGTGTGTTCTAAACCCTCAATATAATCTAATGGATGCTGTCTGAATTGATTGGCTGATGGTTTACAATATAAACCTTTTTGCCATCGGGGATAAAGAAAAACAGAAGCTGAAATTTCTTTTCCGTTTGCGGTGTCGACCAGAACCGAACGAACAGAGTCCGTCCCGTAATCTACACCAATTACATAGTTTGCGCTCATAACAATAAATAATCGTCTAATTAACGTTTATTTATTCAGATTATAAAATTTTATGAAAATTTGTTAAAATAAATTTTTTAGCAAGTGGGATTTTAAGAATGTGCAGGTAAAAGAAAAGCCCTTCAGAATAAAGGGCTTCGAGTAAAATATTATTATACTTTTTTTGGAGGCAAATCAAAAGCTATTGCATCGTGTTCGAAATGACCTTTGTGTGCACCATCGCAAAAAGGTTTGTTTTGAGAAAGGCCGCAACGGCAAATAGATAATACCTCTCTGCCTTGTAAACCATAAGCATTTCCGTTTTTATCAACAATTTCAAAATCCCCTTCAATTTTTACAGATCCGTTGTTGTTTATTGTAAGTTTTGTTTTAGCCATTTTTGTTTTGTTTGTATGGGGCAAAATTAAGGCAAAGTTTACGGATTTGAATAATCATAGTGTAGTTTAGAAACGTTCCGCTTAGCTGGTTAATTACTGCGCAAAAGGATATTTGCTTCGGCGAATAAGATAAGATTTTGGTCTGTAAAATGTTTTTGGAAATTGCTAAACATTTACGGTACTTTTAGCATGGGAAAGGAAATTGATGCCGGTGCACACGAATAAATTAATTTTAAATGAAGAAACTTGTTAAAATTTCTGGCGCAATAACGTTAGTTGCTTTATTAATTTACAACATTTATCCGGAAGAAAAACTACCTGAAAATGTAGTGATTGATTATTTGGAAGTGATAAAGTCAAAAAACAAGCTTTTTGCCTACTCCAATGGTAAGGTGCTTAAAACCTATACCGTTTCATTTGGTAATCAGCCCGTTGGACATAAGGAATTTGAAGGTGACGAGAAAACCCCTGAGGGATTTTATAGCATCAACGCCAAAAATGATAAGAGTGGCTACCACAAAAATCTGGGCATTTCTTACCCAAATGCTAAAGATTTACAACATGCTAAATTGATTGGAAAACCTGCTGGTGGAGACATTAAAATTCATGCATTGCGAAATGGTTTGGGTTTTATCAATAAGTTTCAACGGTGCTACAACTGGACAAATGGCTGTATTGCTTTAACTAATGCTGAGATTGATGAATTGTATCGTTCGGTTAAAATAGGAACGAAAATTCAAATTAAACGATAAGGAAGTGATATAATAAATACCTTTAATACAATGAAAAAAATTATTCTGATAGTGATCGCGCTGACTGCACTGCTTTCTTGCAAAAACAAATCAAAGCATGAGGTTAAAGAACAAAAGGATTCCGCCAAAGTAATCGTTTCAGATTCAGTTACTGCAACGCCTGAAAGTAAGCTTAATAGTAAGTATATCTCAGTAAATACCTGGATTGATGATTTTAAAAACTTGCGTCAGGCAATTTTTCTTAAAGATAAGGAGAAACTAAAAACATATTTCAATTTTCCTATTGGTGACGAAAACTGGGGCTATCTGGTTGATTTCTCAGAAAGTGAAAGGAAAGCCAGAAAGGGAAAATATGCAAATCCAGATTTATTATACGAAGCGGATTTTAATCGCTATTACAAAAGCGTTTTCGATGATGATTTGGCAAAAGCAATAATGAAAATTAAAGCTGACGATTTATTTGAGAAACACCTGGCAGAATCACCAGATTTTAATGCTGACGATTTTAACTTTAAACTAATAGTCAACTATGTTCAGGAGGATAAAACTACACTTCATTTAAACCTAAGCTACAACAATAATAGTGTTGATGAAAACGGCGAGCCGGTTAGTGAGGGCGAACATAACAAAATTTACATATTTGAGGTGGAAGATGGAAAAAGATTGATTTTTCAAAAAGTAGCCTTCGCAGGTTAGGTAGTAGATTCGCAATAGCCAATTTACCATAATAAACTAATATCCGGAAGCACATTATGGTTAAATAGCGATTGACAGTAAGCATATTATAAACTAAAGATTTGATAAAGTGTTTAAATGATTTTTGAATCAAAAACCGTGCTTATCAGCCAGCTTTTTAATTTATATAAATATATTTATGAAGTTGATACAGCTTATTTTATAGAAAGAGCTTTTAGGGAAGCACACATTAGAATAAGTCGTTCTAATACATATTTTACACTAAATTATGAATTTACCCCCTATTAATTATCGTATTACCCCTCACGCTGTCTGCAATATTTATAGTTACTTTGACTTAATCAAATATAAATGTTTATGATCTGAAAAAACTACGCCAAAGCACCGTATCCGGGTGCCCGACAAAACGCCTTTTTAATAATTACTAAAGCGTAAACTGATCTAAAAAGATTGGTTCCTCCCAAAAAATATACTAACCAAATTATTATGCTAAAAAAACTACTATTCTCTTTAAGATGTATACCCCTGTTATTTGCTGTAATTCTATTCTTGAATGTCAGTGGTAATAGTTTGTATGCCCAAACGCCAGGCTCAGAAATTTCAGGGGTAATCCTTGATGTAAAAGGTCAGCCCATTCCTGGTGCAACTATTAAAAACGAAAAAACGGCGAAAGTAGCCATATCTGATGGAAATGGACGATACAAAATTGCCGCAACCAAAGGTGAAACATTAACCTATACATTTGTTGGCTATACTCCCAAAACCATTGTATTTGATAATCAGAATCAATTAAATATAACTTTAACTGAAGCTTCTGATAAAATCCTTAATGAAGTAGTTGTGGTAGGTTATGGTACACAAAAAAGATCCGATGTTACGGGTTCGGTGGTGTCTGTGCCAAAGTCCAGATTATCGCAGCTTCCTGTAACGAATATTCTTCAGTCTATCCAGGGTGCTGTAGCCGGTGTAAATATTACTTCTTCTTCATCAGTTCCAGGTAGTCAGCCAAATGCACTTATTAGGGGGCAGAACTCCATCTCTGCAAGTGCTGGTCCTTATGTGGTGGTGGATGGTGTGCCTTTAACCAAAACAGGTGGCTCATTAAATGACATCAATCCAAATGATATTGCATCAGTAGAAATCTTGAAAGATGCCAGTGCCACTGCTATTTATGGAACAAACGGTTCAAATGGTGTGATTCTAATTACCACCAAAAGAGGTACAACAGGAAAACCGGTCATCCGTTACAATGGTTATGCAGGTATTGATAACATTGCTCATATTTTAGAGCCTGGTAGTGGTGCGGAATACGTACAGAAATATGCAGATTTTCTTAAGCAAACCAATCAAACGCAAACCAGACCTGTTCCAAACGTTGGTGAATTAGCGGCCTATAATGCAGGTACTACAACTGATTGGGTTGACGAAGCGACACAACAAGGTGTGATTCAGGATCATAACGTTAGTGTTTCTGGCGGAACGCCTGATGTAAAATATTTTATTGCAGGTGATTATCTTGATCAAAAAGGCGTAATTAAGGGTTACCAGTTTAACCGGATCGGTTTGCGTTCTAATTTAGATGTGAACGTAACCAGTTTCTTAACAGTTGGTACTTCTTTATTCCTCACCAGCAATAATTTTGATGGTGGTAGAGCTAATTTATTATTAGCCACAGCAATGAGTCCATATGGACAGGAATATAATGCAAATGGTAGTTATAAGATTTTTCCAATGGAACCGGAGTTGTTGTACACTAATCCATTATTGGGCTTAAAAACCACCCAAATCAGCAGAACAACCAATTTGAATGGGAATGGATATGCGGAGATTAAATTTCCAGGAGCCTTAACCGGATTAAAGTTCAGGTTAAATGCAGGATATACTTATTTCCCAGAAAGACGAGGCAGTTACGTTGGACGTTTAGCCAACGATAATAATGGCACAGCGAGCAGTTTTAATGCTTCCACTAACAGTTATACTATTGAGAATATCTTAACTTATTCAAAGGACATTAAAAAGCACCATTTTGATTTTACGGCATTGTACAGTGCGCAGGAACGTAAATACAATTCAACAACTGCAGGTGCCGTTGGCTTTATCAATGATGAATTGGGTTTAGATAATATCGGTTCAGGTGCTACGCAAACCAGTGGTTCTTACCGTGATAGATATGGACTCAACTCTCAGATGGGACGTTTGTTTTATTCGTATGATAGCCGCTATTTATTAACCTTAACAGCACGTAGAGATGGTTCTTCTGTATTTGGAGCCAATACCACGAAATATGGTGTTTTCCCTTCAGCAGCCATAGGATGGAACATTACTAATGAAAGCTTCATGAAAGATCTCAAAGCCATCAGCAATTTAAAGTTAAGGCTTTCTTACGGAAAAACTGGTAATGAAGCCGTTGGTGTTTATAAGACCATTACAACAGAAGGAGCTGTACGTTCTCCATTTAATGGAATCAGTACCATCGGTGTGGTTCCAAATAATCTAGGTAATATATTATTACAATGGGAAACCACTAAAACCGCAAACCTTGGTTTAGATTTCGGTATCCTGAACAATAGAATTACAGGTAGCATAGAAGCTTATCAGAATAAAACCAGCGGTTTGTTGCTTAGCAGAAGTCTACCCATCATCACAGGTTATTTAAATGTTTTGGAAAATATCGGAAAGACTACTAATAATGGTTTGGAGCTGACATTGAATACGCAAAACTTTGCAGGAAAAGATTTCCGTTGGGAAACCATGGTTGTTTTTGCCACCAATAAAAATAAAATCACCGATTTATATGGTGATGGAAAAAATGATTTAGGCAACAGATGGTTCATCGGCCAACCTATCAATGTAGTTTACGATTATAAAATGACAGGTGTTTGGCAAACCGGAGAAGATGTTTCCAAACAAGATCCAACAGCAAAACCGGGTAGCTTAAAATTTGCTGATTTAAATGGTGATGGTAAAATTACCGCTGATGACAGAACGATTTTAGGGCAAACAGCTCCAAAATGGACTGGGGGTATTACCAATACATTTCATTATAAAAACTTGAATTTAAGTGTGTTTATTCAAACGGCACAGGGTATGACCAGAAATAATCCTGATTTAACTTATGGTGATGAAACCGGAAGAAGAAATACACCGGCAGAAGTTGGGTATTGGACACCTGAAAATCAAAGTCAAACCCGCCCGGCATTATCCTACAATAATACATTGGGCTATGGTTATGCTTCTGATGCCAGTTACACCCGAATAAAAGATGTGACCTTAAGTTATGTTTTTTCACAGAATATGCTGGATAAGCTGCACTTAGGGAGTTTAACCATTTATGCTAGTGGTCGTAACCTGCATACGTTTACCAATTGGGTAGGCTGGGATCCAGAGCAAACTTTTTACACCCGGGGATCAGGAAATTCAAATGCAAACCAACAAGCATTTTCAGCAGACTGGACCAATAACTATCCGGTTACGAGAACATTTGTTTTGGGTTTAAATGTTTCATTACGTTAATCTTATCATCATGAAAAAAAATATCATCATACTTACTTCCTTATCCATATTGTTTTTTGCCTTTTCCTCTTGCAAAAAAGCTTTTCTGGATGAGAAACCATTTTCGGCCTATACGCCCTTAACGCTTACGGATTCATTGGGTTTTGAAGCTTCGTTAATTGGATTATATAACCATACCAGTACCATCTTTTCATGGAGCGATCAGCAAGGATGGCCAAGTGTTTGGCAAGTTGGAACTGATGTGGCCAATGCCACCAATAACCAACAGGGTGTAGAAATTCCTTATTATAATTATGAAACGTTAACGCCAACTGATAATGGTGCTGCACGTACCTGGAACAGAAACTACATCATGGTGAATTTAACCAACATTATTGTAGATGGAATTGAAAACCCTGCCACCACAACCATTAGTGCAAAAGGCAAAAACCAGATCAGTGCAGAAGCTAAATTTTTCAGGGCCTACGCCTATAACAACCTGGCAACCCTATTTGGTGGCGTACCTTTAATTACACATGCCTTATCAGGTCCCAAAATTGATTTCGTTCGCGCACCTATAGCTGATGTGAATAATTTTATTGTAGCTGATTTAGTGTTCGCGGCAGCAAATCTTCCGGATATTGAATCAGTAAAAACCAATACGAAAGGTAAAATGTATGGTAGAGCCAATAAGTTTATGGCTATGCAACTTTTAGCTGAAGTTTATTTAAGGATCGGTAAGCCAGACCTGGCTGAGCAACAGGCACAAGCAATTATTAATAGTGGCAGGTTTAGTTTGATTAAAAACCGTTATGGCGTAAAAACCAGTCAGCCTGGGGATTATTATTCTGATATGTTCCAATATGGTAATGAGAGAAGATCGCAAGGCAATACCGAAGCCATCTGGGTTTTGGAGCAAGAAAATCCTGCCAGTGTTGTAGGAGGGATAACTGATAGCCCACAACAGAGAAGGGTATGGGGTGCTGCATATTATAACATTGCTGGTATGACAGTGGCCGATTCTTTAGGTGGACGCTCCATTGGCAGGTTACGATTAAGTAATTGGGTACTATATCGTTTGTATAAAGGAAATGATATCCGCAATTCACAATACAACATCCGCCGGAAATATTATTATAACGATCCAAGTCCGACGTATGCAGCCAGATATGGTAAACAGGTTCCTTTTACCGGTCCTGATACTTTAATTAACATTTGTCCAAGTACCACCAAATGGGGCGCTTTTGATCCGAATGATGCTTTTGGTTATGCCATGATTAAGGATTTTATTTTAATGCGATTGGGTGAAACTTATTTATTGCTTGCGGAGGCACAAGTTGCGCAAGGTAAGACTGCAGAAGCTGCTGCCAGTATTAATGTATTAAGAACAAGGGCTAACGCTGCGCAGGTAAGTGCAGCAGATATGACAAAAGATTTTATTTTGGATGAACGGGCCAGAGAACTGATTGGTGAGGAGAACAGAAGAATGACATTGATGAGAACCGGAACATTGGTAGAAAGGGCACTTCGTTTAAACTCAAACGATGCATCAAAACCAATTACAGGCTTAACCACAAAAGCATTGTTATTGCCTATACCACTGAATGAAATACAATTAAACAAGGATGCTGTTTTAACACAAAATCCAGGTTATTAATAAAGAAAAGTTGGTTAGTTTTTCGGGTCGTCTTCGGATGGCCCGATTATTAATCTTCATCAAATAAAAAATCTAGTTGTAGCATCCCGCTATGGCTCAACGTATATAGCGATTGCATTAAGATTGTTCGCAAAGACGGGTTTCTGGTGAGAACTCTTAACAGAATCGTCATGCTGAATTTAGTTCAGCACCTTTAGAGAAGATCCTGAAACAAGTTCAGGAAGACGATTTGTCTATTAGATCGTCCTTTTCGAGAACATTCTCCGATCCTTCATCGGTAATGTTTGTGGCAATCTCCTATCGGAATTCCCACTATTTAATCCGCAACTGATTGACACCGAGCTCAACCTTAACAACTGACTAACTAAATCATCCTCTTAATGTAATCAGCACTGTAAACACACTGTCATTCAGAGCGAAGCGAAGAATCCCCAACCGATTAACACTGAACCCAACCTTAACAACTGACTAACTAAATCATCCTCTATTTATCAGCACTGTAAACACACTGTCATTCAGAGCGAAGCGAAGAATCTCCAACCGATTAACACTGAACCTAACTTTAACTACTAGCTAACTAATAAAATAACGAATTAGGAATATTTATTTCTTCTGGATTAATTTTTCTCTTCAAATTTGACCCAATCTTTCAAGATGTAAATGGGAGATAATACAGCTTTATCTTTAATGAAATTGGCTTTGATAAAATTTCCTGCATTTGAAAGGTATTTGATTTCTGAGTTAATCATATCCGTAGTCGAATAATATGCCCCATACGGACACCGGTATGGATTTCCTTTAACATCTGTGGTAAATACGGAGAAAAAGATAAGCTTCCTGGAATTGGTATCTGGTTTTTCATATCCGAAAATCCGGTAATCTTCCCTGATATTTCCATATACCACTAATGAACTATCCTGAAGGCTAATGATTGCCTTTTGAAAAGCATCTTCATTCATTTGCATAGCCTCAACATTTCTGATGGTATCAGGCTTATGTGCTTTGGTCGGAGGGATGCTTTCAGTCTGTTGGATGTTGGAAACGCTGTCAGTTTTACTCGTATCAGGAAGCTTGTTTTTTACGGTCTTGTTATTTGTATTGCTGCAACTCATGGCTAACATACAAATGGTCATCATTGATAAACCTATCTGGTTAAAGAAATAGTAAAATGCGCTTCGTCTGGTCATCTTTTATAGGGTTAAAATTTTTGTAACAGATTTAATCCTGAACTGCTGGTAATCAAAATGCAAATTTAATACCGGAAAATAAATTTTTTATCTACTAAAGTTCTGCATAGATATTAGTCATCCTGCTGTCTCCCTTTATATATCCCTTTCTCGTACCTGAAAAAGTTTTATCAGATTTTTTTAAGGTCTGTTATTCTTGAAATAATAAATAGTTTCCAATCAGGAACATCCCCCTTGTCGCTTGTTCCTTCCACTTGGTATGCTGATAGTGTGTCGTTTCCTATAGTGGAAACTCCATAAGTATGTGGCTCGACCAATCTGAGATGGCCATCATAACGGAACTCCAGTAAGTTTCGCTTGTTAACTGCTTCAATAATTGTTTGTTTCATGCTTTAGTTTTATAATAAGGATTAATTTTATCTTGGATTACATCCCCAAAACCTCCACCTTACTCTTCCCGCTTTGCTGTTTACTCACCTTAATCTGTACCGGAATCCTTTCCGTCATTTCCTGCACATGAGAGATTACACCCACTTTACGGCCCTGATTATGAAGTCTTTCCAAAGCATCCATGGCAATATTAAGCGTAGTAGGATCTAAGGAGCCAAAACCTTCATCAATAAATAAAGATTCTACTTTCATCCGGCTGGATGATAAAGAGGCGAGGCCCAAGGCTAGTGCAAGCGATACCAGAAAGGACTCTCCGCCAGAAAGCGAGTACACAGTTCGTACTTCATCGCCCATATCCTGATCAACTACCTGTAAGCCAAGTGTGGCCGGAATACGTTCAATTTTATACCTGCTGGTAAGTGAATGCAGGTGGATGTTCGCATAGCCGAGCAAAACATCAAGCGTATATTCCTGAGCAATCTGCCGGAATTTTTTACCATCAGCAGAACCGATAATTTCATTCAGTTTACTCCAGTTTTCTGTAATCCCTGCCTGTGTGGTGATCCTTTTTAATAAGTCACCAATTTTGTTTTTATTGGCTTCGTCTTGTTGTAACTGGAAACCGATTTCGCTTCTTTTATGCTTCTGTAATTCTATGTCAGACTTTGCAACGCTAAATAATTCGCTAAGTTCATCTAATGGGCGTTCGGATAAGTTTTTTTGCTGATGCGCATCCAGCAATTGCTTTCTTTCAGCCAGGATGGAGGTTGCTTTCGTTACTTCGTCATCAATGGACTGTAATGTTTTACGCTCAGCATCCATCCAATCGTTGCTTAAGGTCAGTAGTTGATGCAATTCGGTAATGCTTAAAGTCGCGTTATTTTTTTGGTTATAATCATTGAGCCAGTCTTCTGTTTTTTGCGAAGCTTTTGTGGCTTCAGTTTCTAAAATATTTAATGTGGCAAGCAATTCCTCTTTTTGAGTATTGGCTTTGGTAATTTTGATATTTAGTTCCTGCTGTATTGCTTTAAGCTGATCCAACTGTTTTTGGGCTTCAGTAATCGCCTGTTTCAATTGATTTTCTACTTCTGTTGCAGGTTTTCCATCGAAAATAGTAAGGCGTCGTTGCTTCAGATCCTGATAGTTTTGATGTTGTAGGGCGTGAGCATCCGTCTTTTTAGTAAGCTCAGCTGAAAGGTTTTCAGCCTGACTCTCTAGTTCTTTTAGCGTGGCTGCTAATGCCCCATCCTGAAGGATATATTGAGCTAACTTCTCCGAATTTTCATTCCATGTTTTGGCAAAGGCTTCTATACGGCCTACAAATGTTATTGGATCCGCCTTCCAGTTTTTCATCCATTCTGACGTAATAAAATAAGGCGAAAGTATTTTTTCAACCTCATTAAGATCCAATGTTGCCTTTTGTAGTTCCTTAACTTTTCCGCTGTGCTGTTCCTGGTAAAGGGCGATGGCAGCTTTTGCATCTTTTAATTGATTGGTAAGGCTATCTAGGGTCTCTTTCAGCAGGTCGATTTTGACTTTATCAGCCTCAAGTTGATTTTTTTTGTTAGAATGAGCCTGTATCTGTTCCTGTAAATTTGCTTGTTTAGTTTTCAGAGACTGTAATTTTTCTGCTATCCAGTCAGCTTTTTTTACATTAGAAATGGCTTGGCTTTCTTGAGAGATGTCGAATTGTTCCCAGATTTGCTTTTTATTTTTCACGGCAGCTTGTTTAGCATCAATGGCCTCACTTTGACTTTTGATGGTTTGCGCCAAGGTTTGAAAAGCTTGTTCCAAAGCATTATGCTGGCGATAAGTGGCAAGATAAACACGTTCCATTTCTTCATGAGATTCTTCCAGTTTAGCCAGAACATTTTTCAACGCTGGATGATGCGAAGCATAGGGATGGGTGGTGCTGCCACATACCGGACAGGGTTCCTCATCTATCAAGCCAGATCTAAGCGTTTCAACGTTTTCAGCTGATGCCAGACGAGATTGTTGCAACAAATGTGCAGTGGTTTCCTTTTGAGCACTTTCTACATCCAATTTTCTGGAAAGTTCTGCCAAGCTTTGCTGTTTTATTTGGTAATCAGCTTGATCTGTGAGTTGTTTCTGGCTTAGGGTTTGTAATTCCGTAAGCGCACTATCAAGCAACTGCCAATTGGCTTGTGCTTTTATCGTATTTTCAACTGAACTATTTATTTTCTCCTTATCCAGATTTAGGGTTTCGATTGGGATTAAGAGCAACTCCTTCAACCGTCCATCATAGGTTTTCTTTAAGCTTTCCCACTCTTCATTCTGTTTGCCCAGGCTCGCTTCAATCGTTATTTTTTCTGTTTCGCTGTTGTGAACTTTAGCTGCTAATACATCCAGTTCTGTGGTAGAAGATTGTACGGTTTCTAAAAGCTTTTTAGCATCCTGTAATTTAGAAAGGATGATGTTTTTATTTTCAGCAATCGGGCTCCGATCTATATTTTCTGTCTTCCAGTTGGTTATGGTGTTGATTTGAGCGGAAAGCGCTGTAAATGCTGCTTGCTTATCTGCCAGTATTTTTTGTTGCTGGCTTTTTGTTTCCGATGCACTGTCGGTTTCTTTTTTGGCTTTTTCTAAGGTTTCCTTTTTTTCAGCAATTAACGTATCAAGTTTTTTGGCTTGCTCCAGCAGGGGTAAAGCATCATTATTGGCTTTGGTTTTTACTGTAAGCTCATTTTCAGATGCTAAAAGTTGTACCTCAAGTTTTTCTTTCTGTTCCTGAAGTATAACAATAGATTTTTTTAAAGTGATGAGGGTATTGGTTTTCTCCCCATACTGTTGTTGCGCATGCTTTTGTGCATCTACCCAGCTTCTGGTTTGTTGTACCTGCTCGGTTACCACCAGTTTCTGCCTACGTGGAAAAGCATTTACTTGATGCTCATTTGCTTGTTGTAATGTGGTATTGGCATCAATATGATTGGCTTGAAACTTAGCAAGTTGTTCATGCCAGCCGATTTCTATAGTTAAATTTTCAATCTCTTTTTCTAAAATTATGATTTCAGTTGCCAGAACCCCTTGTTCTTCTAGTAAGGTTTTAAGTTCATCTTCGTTGAGTGTGGCAATTCCTTCCTTTCGTAAATTAAGTTCGCGAAGCTGCTGTTCTTCAGCCTTATAATTTTCGAATATCTTTTTGGAGATCTCCGAATAGATATGCGTTCCTGTAAGTTTTTCTAATAATGAAGATTTTTCATCTTTGCTGGCTTTCATAAAAGCAGTAAAATCGCCTTGTGCCAGCAATACCGATCGGGTAAACTGCTCAAAATTTAATCCAACAAGCCTTTCTATTTCCTTTAGGGTCTCCGCTTTTTTACCCGGCATATCGATATTAGAAGTGATATTTTTTAACGTAACCGAATCAGATTGCATACTGCCATCGGCCCTGTTTCTGGCACGCCTTACGCTCCAGTTGGCCCGATAATTTTGTCCGTTGATTCCTCTAAAATCAACTTCTGCAAATCCTTCGGCAGTTCCATCACGTAGAATCCCCCTAACATCACTTTGATTCAATTTATTTCCAGGAACATCTAAGATTTCGATCCCTGTTTCTTTTGCCTGCAGGTATCGTGGTGTTTTGCTATATAGGGCAAGACACAGTGCGTCTAATATGGTAGATTTGCCAGCTCCGGTAGCTCCGGTAATGGCAAATATCCCTGCCGAGCAAAGTGGTTCAGCAGTAAAGTCAATTTCGGTCGTTCCTTCTAAAGAGGCCAGGTTTTTTATACGTATAGCAAGTATCTTCATCTTATTCGGCTGTTTGATTTACTTCCTGTGTTACCTGCTGGAAAAGTTGCAGTATAGCAGAAGGAACTTCGCTGTTGTATCTGGATTGGTATATTTTATTAAATACATCAATGGGTTGTAGTTCGCTCAGTTTTTCCTGGGTAATAAATTCTGATGCTTTTTCTGTGGAAGCTGGGTTTATTGATTCAATTTTAGCCAGTCTTACTCTTTTGCCTGCCAACGCCGTTTCTATCTTGTGCCGCAGCGCAGGTTCTGGTCCGTCTAGCAATACCCGTACTTCAAGATACGGCGCTATTTCTGAATGCTGATCAATTATTGGCAATTGTTCCAAAAGCCCAATGACTTCGTGCAAGGGCAGGGGTTTCAACGGAATCCTGAGTAGGGGTACAAACAGCGGTATTTCTATTGATTTAAGATTACTGATTTCTGCTTCCAACTCAAAGACAATGACCTGATGTTTATAGTTTAACTCTGAGAAAGACATTGGCAGCGGACTTCCAGAATACCGGATATGTTCTTTTCCGCCAATGCGTTGTGCTTTGTGGATATGGCCTAGCGCTACATATTTAAGATCAGAATGAAATGCGGTAGCTGGAATACATTCTACACCACCCATAATCAACCTTTCGGTATTATCCAGGTCGCTTTTTTCGGCATGGTGGGTGTGCAAATGCCCCATGGCGATGATGGTTTGTCCGTTTTGCTTTTTCAAATTTGCATATTGGAAAGCTTCTTCATATAATGCCGTTACGCCTTCTGTATAAGGATTGGCACAGTCTGCAATTGCCGGATAATCGCCCATGCGTAAAAACGGAACAGCCAAACACCATATTTTAATGTCGCCTGAAGCATCATGTATGGGAACAAGTAGCTTCTCGTAATTGATATTTCCATCAGCATCTTTTTCAACCAAGCCAATAATATGTACATTAGAAGACTCTAATAATGGCTTTGGTGCTTCTAAGCGAGATGCAGAATCGTGGTTGCCCGCTGTGATGATAATTTGTAAAGCAGGATTTGCTTTAGTTGCCTGATTCAAAAAGGTATAGAACATCTTTATGGATGCTGCTGCCGGATTGGAAATATCAAAAACATCACCGCTGATGAGCAATACATCTATTTTTTCATCCTTTAGCGTCTGCACTAACCAATTCAGGAACTGCTGGTGTTCAGGGGTACGGTCGTATTCGTGAAACAGCTGACCAATATGCCAGTCTGCGGTATGGAGAATTTTCATTAGCTAATTTTTTAAAAGTGTAGTGCACTTTTCCATATTATAAAACTTGAAGCATTCATTCCTGAATTTTAAATAAGGAAATTTTCAATAAACTTAGTACTAATCTGGTAAGGTAATTTGGAATTCGTAAGCCTTATTTATGGTATATGTAATTATAAAGGAGATTTGATTGGATTTCATTAGAGTGAGTTCGTTAATTCAAGGAAATTTAAGAAATAAATTGAGAAATGTTGAGTGAATACTATTTGATTATGGCTGTATTTTTTTTATTAAGTCATAGGATATTTATATGTTCAAATCTAAAATAAAATAAAAGTTAATTATATCCTTACGGGAAACCATAAGAAAAAAGGCCAAGTTGCAATTAAAACAAAAAGCATTTATTTTTAATCTATTGCATCATTTTTAAATTGAAAATCAACAAAATACATAAATTTATACTTTAGTTGAACCCAATAACAAACAACTTATTTAAATTAAATAACAATGCGATATCTCATCCTACTTCCTTTCTTTTTAGTTTTTTCCAGAACTTTTTCACAAGAAACCAAAATCAAAAAAGAAAAATGGCATTGGAACAAAGCATCAAAACAGGATACTACAGCAGGCTATGCTCAAGTTTTAAAGGTTGACAATATTCTTTACATTTCAGGCGTGGTAACAAATGATATCACGCCAGAAGGTATTACATCCGTTTACAATAATTTAAAAGCTTCATTAGCCAGTTATGGTGCCACATTTGAAAATGTAGTTAAGGAAAATTTGTACACAACGGATATTGAAGCAATGAAAAAGTTTAATTACGTGAGGAAAGGATATTACAAAAATGACTTTCCTGCGGCTACCTGGGTGCAAATACAGCGATTGTATATGCCAAAGGCCAAATTAGAAATTGAATTGATTGCACACTTGCAAAAATGAATTTATAAATGAATAATTTGTTGAATTTAAATTGTGTACTTACATTGCTATTCAGCAGATATCTCCAGCTACTAATATGAATGATACAGCGGAAGAACTTCAATTATTCTTAATACCTATAGTTTCCACATGATAATATACAGTAATTAATAAATATGTATGTTTTATTAGTTGTATAGCAAACACATTTGCTATTGTAGATAATTTTTACTCTTATTAAGAGTATTTTATTTCATATATATCATATATATTATTACATTCGTGGCAACAAATCCGTTACAATCCCACTACGGATAAATCCCTTAATCATCCCGAATTTTTTATTGTTGGTTACGGCTATAGTATGGCTATAATTTTTTTTTGCCCCGCGTTTGGGAGCAGAGGGAGGTTTATTTTTTATGTGCTCAATAAAAATGCACATGAGTATCCAATTTGATAAGCGCATGATTGAATAAATATTAAACCGTTTCTGATTTAAGCTTGAGGAAGCGGTCAAAAGCGGAAAACGAATAATTGATATAAGCTTAATTTAAATTAACAACAGCTATGCTTTCAAATTCTACACATTGTGTAAGATTATTATCTTTCATTATATGTTTTTTAAATGTTTCACTATCATATGCTCAGTCTACAAAGAATGATGATAGCGCAACCGTCAGGAACTTTGCAATCAATGCGGTAGCATCACTTGATAAAAATAATCACTATACGGATTTTCTAACACCAAATGATTTAAATGAATTACCAGTTGGTTTAAAGCATACAATTAACAACATCACTTATAAAATTGCCATCAGCAGTGCCGTGTTTCATCCAACCTATGCAGAATTAACTGTTTTTGCGAAAGTAGAAATTCCACAAAGCCCTGGTGTGCTGTTTTTTGGTATCAGTGGACTGAAACTTTCATACGAAGGAGGAATAGTTGGAGATGCAAAATTAACTTTAATAGGTGATATTCCCATAGATTTTAATGGAGGTAACGGCAAGGTTATATTGAAAGGTGGCCTTGATCTGACCAATGGGCAGGCCTTAGATGGACTCACCTATATAACCATGGACTGTAAGGGCTTTAAGGAAATGGGGCTTGCCGCAGATGTGGTATTCCCAAGAAGTCTGCTTATTCCCTGTGCTGAAAATGGCGACCAGCTAACAGATATAAATAAAAAGGTTACTGGTTCGTTCAAAACCGTTGTTTCCGATTGGAACGATATATTGGTCAACATCAACCTGCCTAAATTCCAGATTGCCAAATTAAAGGATGTGGTTTTCACCGCTGCAAACGCCACTTTTGATTTTAGCGATAAGCGAAACAGCCTGAATGTTTTGTTTCCAGCTGGCTATGAAGCACAATATATGAGTTATCCAAGCCCTGGAATGTGGCGGGGAATCTATATCCAGAATCTGGATGTGATGCTGCCGAAGGCTTTTGCCAAAAAGAACAGCAAACAACGTATCAGCTTTGGCTCAAACAACCTCATTATAGATAACAATGGGGTAAGCGGAAGTTTTTATGGCAAAAATATACTGTCCTATAATGAAGGTTCTGCCTCTGGATGGAAGTTTTCGGTAGATGAATTCAATATCGATCTGGAAGCCAATAAATTGGTTGGTGCAGGCTTTAAAGGAAATATTGGCTTACCCGTGGGTGAAAAGGATACCGATGCCTTGAGATATGAAGCTGTAATTACAGGGGATAATAAATACTGGCTTACGGTTGCGCCAAAAGATAAATTGGATTTTAACCTATGGCAAGCGAAAGTTACGCTGGAGAAAAATTCATATGTAAAGCTATTGGTAGAAGATGATAAGTTTTTACCGGAAGCAAATCTTTATGGAAGGTTGGATATCATGGCGAGAACCAAGCCTGGGGATTCAACTACCAAGCCTCTTGCCAACTTTAAGGGAATTGAATTTAAGGGCCTGCGCTTAAAAACGGTTTCGCCTTATTTAACGGTAGAATATTTTGGGTATGATGGGGAATTAAGTGTTGCCAATTTTCCGGTTTCTGTTGATAGTATTGCGCTTACATCTACCCAGATGGAAACCAGCCTTTCATTTGGGCTTAAGGTTACTTTGATGGATGCAGGCTTTAAAGCAGACACCCGATTAAACTTTACCTCATCATTTGAGCAGCAGGATGGATTGCAGAAATGGAAATTTAAAAAACTTGGATTGAGCGCTATTAAGCTCAACCACGTCAACATTGGTGGGGCTAGTTTAGACGGAGAACTTAATCTATTAGATAGTGATCCGGTTTATGGAGATGGTTTCGGGGGAGGGATAAGCGCAAAATTTGAGTCATTAGCACTTGAAGTTCAGGTGAGGGCTATTTTTGGAAGAAAGGATTTCAGATATTGGTTTGTGGACGGAAAAGCGAGTTTCGGAACTGGTGTTCCTGTACTTCCACCGGTTCCATTTAATATTAAAGGATTTGTTGGCGGGATTTATTACCGCATGAGTAAAATTAGCCAGAATGCCAGTTCAGATTCAAAAAGCTTAATGCCCGAATATAAACCTGATAAAGCAATGGGTTTGGGTGTGAAAGCAGGTTTATTATTTAACGTGGCTAATGATATGGTTGTGGATGGTATGGTTGAATTTGAAATGGCCTTCAACCACAATGGAGGGTTAAATTATATCGGGTTGTTTGGAAGCGCAAAATTTATGGGTAAAATACCTGTGGTTGATGATGCCCTGAACAAAGCCGCAGGAGTATTAAAAGGTGTTCAGGATGATATCGCTGCGCAGCTGGAAGGACTATCGGATAATTTAAAAATTGAAAAGTTAGCTACTTTACAAACCTTAAAAGATAACGACCCACAACAGGCAGCACGTGCTGTATCAAATAAAGTAGATTTTTCTGAAGGATTTGCAGCTTATCTGGGGATTAGCTATGATTTTCAAGCCAGAACTTTCCATGCCAATTTTGACATTTATATTAACGCCGCAAAAGGACTTTTAAGAGGAGTTGGCGCGAACAATCGTGCGGGCTATGCGGTAATGCATTTTGCTCCAAAAGATTGGTATATCTATATGGGTACACCAACCGATCCCGTAGGAATTCAATTTGGCATTGGCAGTTTTAGCCTGAAAACTGAAAGTTATTTTATGATTGGTACCAAAATACCAGGCTCGCCGGCACCTCCACACGAGGTAGCAGATATTTTGGGCGTGGATATGCGGCAGCTCGATTATATGAGAGATGTGAATGCACTGGGAGATGGAAAAGGGTTTGCCCTTGGCTCCAGATTATCAATAAGTACTGGCGATATTTCCTTCCTTATTTTATATGCCAATTTCAAGGCAGGTGTAGGTTTTGATTTAATGCTAAAAGAATACCCCGATGCGCATTGCGAGGGAAGTTCTGAACCGATTGGGATACATGGCTGGTATGCCAATGCGCAGGCCTATGCTTATTTGCAAGGAGAGTTGGGGGTTAAGGTAAACCTCTGGTTCCTCAAAACCCGGATTCCAATCATCAAAGCGGGAGTAGCCGCCTTATTGCAGGCAAAACTCCCTAATCCATCATGGTTTAGAGGATATATTGGCGTGCAGTATAATGTACTGGGTGGTTTAATTAAGGGAAGAGCAAACTTCAAGGTACAGCTTGGCGATGAATGTAAAATTGTAAACGGGGGACAGGAAAATCCTGTTGGCATCAATGTAATTGCCGATATGTCGCCAAAAACGCCTGATGGTGTAGATGTTTTTGCCGCCCCTCAGGTTGCGCTCAATTTTCCTGTTGAACGTGATATACCCATTACAGATGAAAGCGGGAGTAAAACTTTTCGTATTAAACTCGAAAAATTTGAATTGACCGAAAATGGAAAACCAATTTCTGGTAAACTAGAATGGAATGCAGGGAAGGATGCGGTATCTTTTCTTTCTACAGAAATACTGCCACCAAACACCGCCATAAAAGCTTATGCCAAAGTAAGTTTTGTACAATTGGTGGGCGGCAGCTGGCAAACCGTTTATATGGATGGCAAAAAAGCAGAGGAAGAAAAAAGTATTGATTTTAAAACCGGTACCGCACCAGAAAGTATTCCGCTTACCAACATAGATTACAGCTGGCCTGTGGTAGACCAACGGAATTTTTATAAATCAGAGAGCAATACGGGCTATGTGCAATTGAAACGTGGACAGACGTATTTGTTTAACGTGCCTGGTTTTAAACAGGATATGACTTTCAAAAAGGAAAACGGTACTACGGTGCCTGTAACCTATCAATATATTTCAGAGAACCAGCAGCTTAAATTTAATATTCCGCAGGTAGACGGAAACAGTAACTATAACTTTGAACTGGTTAGCAAATCTCAGGGTACAACTAGCGGTACCACATCAAATACACTGACAAAGACTACCGCAGAGGGAGATGTAACCGAAATCACCAACAAGCAGGCACAAGACATCATCCGTGCAGATGGGGGAAAAGTATTACTCGGCTATAATTTCCATAGCAGTGCATTTGGAACCTTTAAAGAAAAGGTAGATGGAATAAATGGCGTGCAGGATCTTTTCGGCAAAGTTTCATCTGATGTAATTGATCTTAGAAAAACCGTTGCACAATATGAGGCATTTGATTTAGCTGAGATTTCTGGAACGGCTTATACCAATAGCAAGCCTTTATTACAACCAGTAGCCCTGTTAGATAATGCTTATTATATACAGGATATTCATCCACTTAACTATGAGAAATATCCTGTAGCAGGTGATATCAAATTAAGTAGGGATACGACAGAACTAGGGCTGGCACCCACAAAGGCATTGCCTATACTACTCAGCTACCAAACTAATGTTGAACAGGGCAATTTCAATACCCAGTTTGTAAATCAGCGGATGCCATACATCTATGATCTGCCCCGCATTTATAAATCAGATTTTCAAGAACTGCAAAATCAGGTAGTGAATCGTTTCCTGGGAACACCAGTACAAAAGCAGTATGAATGGTTAATCAATGGGCATTTCCCTTTTATGCGGGAAGGGAACTATAAGGTACAGTATAGGTTTGTCCTGCCAGATGGAAGCGTGGGAACAAGCGCAACGGTAATCTATAATAATCCGATTAAATAAGAGGAATTGGAAATGATTAGAAAAAAATTAAATAAATCAGGGGTAGGAGGTCGGGATTCAGAAGTCTTTAGTCCGGAGCGCCAAAACCAACCAATAAATCTTTATCTCACAGGTATTGGATGCGAAGCCTTGGCAAAATCGAGCCAACTTGTGCCGGTTTTAAACGAGAATCTTCTATTTACCTTAAAGCTTATACCCTCTACCTTCCGCCTAAAAGCGCTACATCTTGCTTTATTTTTTCTGCTTTTCGCTTTCAGCTTAAAAGCCCAAATTTATCCGGTACAGGTAATGCCCGTGCTGGTGCCACCATATTCTTTAAATACCAGCGATTATTATAACGGCACTTCTGAACGCCTGGCCGTTGTGCTCACCAATACCGATCTGCAGAAACCTGTGTTAAACGTCCGCCTGCGCATGTACATTGAAGGGCAGAATGCCAGGTTGCAGAGTAGAGATGGGGTTTATTATCCCACCATTACACTCGATGCGGGTATTCCACAGCGAATCAGCCTCAGCGATTTGGCACCCTATTTTAATATTGATAACCTCAACTTCTCCGGCATTACCCGGGCCATGTACGCCCAGAACGGCAAGCTGCCCGAGGGCTTTTATTCCTTCTGTTTCGAGGTGATAGAGGTTAATACAGGTCAGGTGCTTAGTAGGAAAAGCTGTAGCATGGCTTATATCACGCTTTCAGATCCGCCACTGTTAAACCTGCCATTAAAGGGCGAAAGCATAGCCAGCAGAGCCGTCCAGAACATCATTTTCCAGTGGACGCCAAGGAATCTAGGTAGCCCGAACGGAGCTTTTAACACCGAATATGAATTTACATTAAAAGAGCTTTGGGATACAGGCATTGCACCCGAAGCCGCCTTTGAGAGCACACAACCCCTTTACCAGGTTACGGTTAGACCAACCACCTTATTGATGGGACCTGCCGAGCCACAGCTGATTCCGGGCAAGCGCTATGCCTGGCGGGTTAGGGCGGTAAGCACTTCGCCAACTGGCGAGCAGGCCGATAGTTATAGAAACAACGGTTTTAGCGAAATCTACTGGTTTACCTACCAAGGCGATTGCAAACCACCACTCGCCATTAATTCGAGTGTAAGCAGTGGGCGGGCGACTATTAATTGGACAGCCGATCCATCTAATGGGGCCATTCCTGCAGGCGGTTATACCCTGCAATACCGTGAACGAAGTTTAAGCGGCTCGAAATGGTACAGCGTAAATACGCTGGAAAACAGGGCCATGCTCTATGACCTAAAACCCAGTACTATTTACGAATACCGCGTGGGCAGTAGCTGTGTGGCGGGTAACATCGGCATCGGTACCGATCAGGCCACCTATTCTGATATCCTTACGCTGGAAATGCCGGGCAGAGACGATGCCTCTACCATTAACTGTGGCGTGATTAGCCCAGAAATAGCGATTGCGAACCGTACGCCTATACAGGCCTTAAATCAGGGCGACCTGATTATGGCTGGCGGTTTCCCCGTAAAGCTGACCAGGGTATCGGGAGGTGGAAGTTTCAGCGGCGAGGGTTATGTTACCATCCCGATGCTTGGGCAGGTAAATGTAAAAGTGCGATTTAGCAACATACAGGTAAATACCGAAAGACAGCTGTTTGGGGGTGTGATTGAAACCACTTATGATGCTAAGGAAATACAGGTTGTTGATGTAAAGGAGGTATTAGATTTAACTTCAAAAGTTCAGAATGATATAATAAATAGCTTAGAAATATTAGACTCTAAAAATGTAACACAAAATGACATAAGCGAAAAATTTGACCCATTATATTCTGATTTAGAGAAGCTTGTTGATTTATTGCCTTATACCGATGAGCAAAAAGCAGTCAGGTTAGAAGAAATAAAAAAAGCCAAATTAGCTACTCAATTGGCTTCTACGGGCAAAAATGATGAATCCAGCAAACAGGCTGCTGTGTCATCCGAAATTCTGAACAAAATAAGTAACGATTTAAAACATGATGTCGCAGATATAAAGAAATATCCTCCCGGATGGTATTACTGGACTTCTTTGGGCTGGAAAATATCGCCAGATCTACCACTCGTTTATAAAGAGAGCGTAATGAACGATCTGGGGTTTTTCTCTTCCTTGCAGGTGGTTAGGCTGGATAGAGAACGGCTGGCCAAAAAGAAAGATATAGCAGAAACAATGGCCTATATCAATAAGCAGGAGGGCGCTAACGAGATAGCCGCATGGAACAATCCCTTTTATGTAATATACCAGCTTTCCCCAGTTAAATCAGGACTGGAAGCTTACGAGAGTTATGATCGTGGCGATTATGGTTGGAGCGCCTTTAACGTAGCCATTACCCTGTTTGGCGTTGGCGAACTGAGAGAGCTTGGCCTGTTGAAAGAGGTTGGAATAATGGGCTTATCGGTTGAGCAGATGTGGAAATTGCCTAACTTTGGGCGGGGCATCCTGTTTGAGAACTATCTGGCAAAAACTACTTACAAGGGCTTTAAGCATTTAGCAGAAGTTTCGCGATTTTTTCCTACTATAGATTTTATAAAAGATGGTTTAGCAGTAAGCCTAAAAACAGTTAATGCAGAACAAAACTTTGAGTTTGCCAATATTTTCAAAAACATAGAACGGCTTGCAAATGTAAAAGCTATAGGGCAAATAACGGGTGGTGGGGAATTGTTTTTGGTAAAGGATATTAGATTGGATATTGCGATACCTAAGGGTTATAATAGAAAAGTTTTAGATCGCGTAGTTTTAGAGGCTAATCGAAATAATATAGAAATTAAATTTATTGAATTATAATATGAATTACGGTCTAGAAAGTACATTTCCTCCTAACGAGGTTAGGGGTACAGAATTAAAAAAAATATTTGATTATTGTAGGGTTTTTACACCGATAACTTTTGTAAACAAATATAAAACCTATGAGTGGAATGAGCTAAAATTCACAAAAATATTATGTAAAAACGAGGGGGGTACTCTAATTACCGCTAGCAATTATGATACAAGAGAGGCCTTTACCTCTGGAGGAGCAATGTTAAATAATTTTCAATCATTGACTATAATTCTAAATAAAGAAAAGTTTAATTTATCAATTATTGATAAAATTATATCGAGTTATAATTTTATCAATTGCTATTTGTATAATGAAGATTATGTTACGCAACAATCAGCGTATAATTCTTCTATATATGAAGTACACGGTTTGCATATTTCATTGGCTAAGGATTTACCCTACACAATAGATGGTACTCGAGTGAAAACCTTTGATATCTCTAAAAATTATGGACGTGCAAGCATAACCAGGAAAACCTGGCTTATTGCTACCTGGAAAATGTGGTTTGGTAAACCATTTTTCGAACTGGTTTCAAAAGAAAGATTGCTATCCTTTCCATTTGCTTTAGAAATTAAAGAACTGGAAAACGAAAGAGTTTATATTCAGCTATTTGAAAAGGTAGAAGAATCAAGCAAGCCTGAGAATCGGGAAAAGCAACGCTTATTTAGAGAATGGTGCGATTTTGATGGGCTGATTAAAAAATATATCTAGTCCACCTTTGTCGCTTTATTCATTATTCCAAGTTTTCCTACTATAGATTTTATAAAAGATGGTTTAGCAGTAAGCCTGAAAACAGTAAATGCCGAAAAAAACTGATAGTGTTCCAGATGTGTAGATTTTAATTTTTTAATATATAAATAACTGATAATCAAAAGTTATTGAAATTTTTGATTTGAAAGAGAAATTAACAATAAAATACATCAAACAAAAAAAATAATCCTTTTTAAATGCTTAAATTGAATTTACACTTCGTGTTCCAGATGTGTGAATTTTGAAAAAAAGTGCTTACGCAGGTCGAATAACTTGCATTTTTAGATCGATTAATCACAAAACCTAGTTCCCTAAATAGGTTAAATTATTAAAGAAACAAAGGTTTCGAAACTGTGCCATCATCCCTGAACCACAGTATTACTTAAATATATTATTTATTCAATTTAGTTGTGATCTTAATTACGACTGATGATATTTTATAACAAAACGGGATGATTAAAAAACTTACTTACACCTTTTTCCTTTTAACTCTTTGTTCAACATCTTCATTTGCACAGCAAAAAACCAAACAAAGTCAAAAGCCAAAATCACAGATTATGGTGATGGCTCGTGTATCAAAAAAAGATAACCTGATTAATATACGCTGGGGTACCAGTGATGCACAGGCCTGGAAACTCAGCAATAAATACGGCTTTAATGTAGAAAGGTTTACCATTTTACGCGATAAAAAAATGTTAGCCCAACCCGAGCGGAAATTGATTGCTAATGCATTAAAACCGAAACCATTAGCAGAATGGGAAAACCTGGCCAAGGCCGATAATTTTGCGGCCGTTATTGTCCAGGCCATTTATGGGGACAAATTTGAAATGAACGGAACTGCATCCAATGGTGTGGCCAAAATCATGGCGCAATCGAAAGACCTTGACCAGCGTTTCGGCTTTTCGCTTTATGCAGCGGATATGAGCTTTGCCGGTGCAAAAATGGCGGGTTGGGGTTACACGGATACAGATATCAAAAGCAACGAAAAGTATTTTTACCGCATTAAATCGGCGATACCTTCAGGTTTTTTAAAAATCGATTCAGCAGGTGCCTACATTGGAATGGAGGATTACGAACCTTTGCCTAAGATAGAAGAGGTAGCCACCAATTTTGGCGATAAAAGTGTAGTAATAAGCTGGGATTACGCCCGTTTGAAGAATTTTTATAATGCTTACTAAATCGAGAAATCCATTGACGGTGGAGCAACCTTTAAAAAAGTAAGTGAATTGCCTATGACCAACTTAAATGAAAAAGAAGGGGCAGGCGCTAACCGAATGTATTATATCGATTCCCTTAATAACAACCTCACTAAATATCAATACCGCATCGCAGGGATCAATCCTTTTGGCGAACTAAGCCCTTATACGGATGTAGCAGAAGGAAAGGGTAAAAGCTTGTTGGCATTCGTGCCCAATATCAAAAAGAACAGAATTGATGATAAGGGCGTATTGCAAATGCAATGGGAATTTGACGAAGCTGGCAATAACCAAATCAGCGGTTTTATCCTGAACAAGGCTACAAAGTCTGAAGGACCATATCTGAAGGTGATGAAAAATATCTCACCCGAGAGTAGGAACCTGAGTTACGATAAACTTGATGAATCCAATTATTTTACCATTACAGCCGTGGGAAAAGAAAGCGAGGCAAGAACCTCGTATCCTGTTTTGGTGCAACCAATAGATTCTGTTCCACCTGCCATACCAAGCGGTCTTGTTGCAAAAATAGATACCACAGGTAAAGTAACCCTAAACTGGGATGCCAATAAAGAGACTGATTTACTCGGGTATAAAATATTCAGGGCCTTAAGCAAGGGAGAAGAGGCGGTACCATTAATAGATTCTGTATGGTATGTAAACAGCTATAAGGATGTGCTAAGCCTAAAGATGACAAATAAAAAGGCCTGGTATGGAGTAAGCGCTATAGATAAACGCTTTAACCAGTCAAAAATATCCGAACTGGTTGAATTGAAGAAACCAGCTGTAATTCCACCATCGCCGGCAGTGATTACCAAATATAAAACTACAGGAGATAAAGTGATGCTGAACTGGGTAAATAGTAGCGATAGTGATGTGGTGAGCCACACCATTCTTAGGCGTACCCATCCGGATAGTGCCTGGGTAATGGTTAAAACTTTTACAGATACCACCAATAGTTTTACGGATGAAAAACTCAAAGCAGAACAAAACTATCAGTATGTAATTGAGGTAAAAAATGAAGGTAATCTTAAAACAAGATCTGAAATCTTAATGATTCAAACTACTGCTTTAGCAACTGGTAAACGAACATTAACTAGATTATATGCTTATCCCCATCCAGATGAACATCGAATAGAAATAGTATGGGATGATAAACTGACGAATGTAAAAAGCTATCAAATATACAAAGCACAAACTGGCGCTAGTTTAAGCCTTTGGAAGGTTTTAAGTGCAAAAGAAAAAGGACTGTTTGATACAGCGCCAATAATAAACACGAGTTATGAATATGGAGTGATAGCAGTCCTACAGAGTGGTGCATATAGTGAGATGAAAACAGTAATGGTAAAATATTAAAGGATATGGGATTTAAAAAAATAATCGCTATTTACAAGTGTGTATTATGCGTATCTGCATTTTTGTTCTTTGCAAATCAGACCATTCATGCACAGGAAGCTGGGTATAGGGTTTCTTACAAGTTTTATTTTGAACATAGAGCAAACTGGCCCTGTGGAGATTATGTTCGCTTTTACCTGACGGGTAATGATGGCAAAGTTTACAAACCTGTTGACTGGATTCAGGGACAGATAAAATGCAATGTCTACTTTAAGATCAATGAGGCCGATACCATGATACTGCCAGTGGATAAGCAAATAAAGAATATTCGCATGTCCTATTTTATCAGAACACAAACTAGCAATAGCGGGTCTTGTAATATCTGTAACGGTATAACTTACGAGACACCTCCATGGGATCCGTACAATCATAATATTCAGATAAGCGGCGATTCCATTAGTAGAAATTGGTTCGATGGCAATGCCAATACGGGTAGGGGCGTACTTGGGAATTATGAATTTGTTCAGAAGCCCTTTATAAAGAAGATTACTTCAAGTTCAGACCTTTTGCCGCATGATGATAAGATTAATCTTTCAGTTCCATCAGGACTCCCTTCAGATTTATACAACTGGGAATATTCCACTGATGGCACAAAATGGATGGACTTGCCAGGTAATTTAAATACGCAAGGTCAACATTCAATTAATATTTCTTTAGTAGATATAGTTGGTTCCGATTTTCAGCGTTTTATAGGGCAAAATATCTATTTCAGGATAAGGTTAAATAAAAATATTTATAGTGATCAGATATTAACATTAAGTGCAAGAATCTCCGCACCTCATATCAATTCCATCACTGCTTTACCGAACATTTGTTTTGGCGAATCAAACGGAGGTTTTAAGGTCTATTTTGACAGGGCTTTAATTTCAGGAGAATCACTTAATTTAGTTATCACAGAAACTATAACAGGTGATATTCAGAATGTTTCAAATGTTACAAGTCTGGAAGATGGTAATGTAGTTACCACCCCATTAAACTTCCCGCCAGGAAACTATAAAATAGAACTCATTGATACTTATAACGGCACTGCTGGTTATTCTGATGCGCCAAATCATACCGGTACGGCGAGTTTTACCGGGCCTGGTGCGGTAGGTTTTTCTACCAGTAAAAGTGATATTTTATGCCGTGACGGGAAAGACGGAACCATTACCATAAATGCCAGTGGTGGTAATGGAGGCTATAAGGTTTTGTATAAGAAACAGGAGGAAGCAGTTTATACCGAAATTATTTTTGCCACTGAAGGACAGCACATCATAAGTGGATTGGATTTTGGTACTTATAAAGTCCGTGTGATAGATCAGAAAGGATGTTATAAAAAAGACAGCAATGGCAATGAAGTGATCTCCACTGTGGTAATCAATCAACCTGATGAAGCTTTGAGGATTGACAATAAGCAAGTTACGCATCCCACAGCTTTTGGGGCAACTGATGGGAAAGCCGAAGCGATAATTACCGGAGGAACACCCAATGCCGGAAATTACAATGTGCAATGGACAGATGCTAAAGGCAATGTCTTATCAAATTTTACCAATACCAACAACCCGTTTAAGACGACCTTAAATAATGCCGGTGATGGAAAATATATTTTAAGAGTAACAGACAACAACCACAACCTTGCAAAAAGTGAAAATGCAATAGGTTGTATCGCGATAGACACTTTCACGCTAACCCAGCCTAAGCCGCTAAGTGTAGTAATAGAAAAACAAAAAAATATTGATTGTAATGGTAATCTAAATGGTGAACTCTATGCTAAAGTAATGGGTGGAGTTCAAATATCCGGGCAAAAATATATTTACCAATGGTTAAAAGAAGTTGATGGAACATTTACTGCCTTAACACAAACGGATAGCATACTCACCGCTGTAGGTGCAGGTGTTTACAAGGTTAACGTTAAAGATAATAATCAGGTCTCTGCCACGTCTGAATCTTTTACATTAACAGAACCTTCAGCGCTAAATTTTAAGGTAAGTAAAAGAGATATCTATTGCTTTGGCGGTAAAGACGGTACGATTACCATCAATGCAACAGGTGCAAATGGTACTTACAAGCTTTTATATAAAAATCAGACTGATGTAAATTATACCACGGTTGCCTTTGCATCCAGTAGTCAACATCAGCTCACAAATCTGGATACTGGCACCTATACTATCAGGGTAGCGGATAGCATCGGTTGCTATCAAAAAGATGCAAACGGAGTTGAGGTCATTCAAACCATAACTATCACTCAACCGGCAGGGCCGTTAAAAATCGATACAAGGAATATCGTTAACCCAACCGCTTTTGGTTCTAATGACGGCCGTGCAGAAATCAGCATTTCTGGCGGGACACCAACCGCTGGGAGTTATAATGTTCAATGGACAGATATAAATGGAAACTCACTTTCTAATGTGATCAATACCACCAATCCTTTTAAAACAGTTTTAAATAATGCCGCAGATGGCAAGTACATTTTGAGGGTAACAGATAGCAATTATGCCATGGCACAAACCGCCAATGCCTCAAGTTGTATACTGATTGATACCATTACATTAAAACAACCACCACCCTTAAAGGTAGAAATTGAAGAGTTGAAGTACATTTCTTGCAAAGGCGATGCCGACGGAAAGCTTTATGCCAAAGCAGCAGGCGGTATCGTTATACCAGGATTGAAATATAAATACGAATGGTTTAAACAGACCAATGGTACTTATACACCATTAACGCAAACCGATAGCATTTACATAAATGCCATTGCTGGGATTTATAAAGTGAAAATTACCGATCAGAACAACATCACTAAAGAATCTATCCCTTTTAAATTAACAGAGCTCGTTGCGCTTGCGGTAACCGTTTCTTCTACACAATTAATTTGCAGCGGTGATAGCAACGGCACAGCCAATGTTAACATGATAGGCGGAACATTACCTTACCATATTGAATGGAGCACTGGGGATACCACCACCAATATCAAAAACCTAACTGATGGAAACTATCTTGTTTTTGTTACCGATGGCCATGGTTGCCAAATTCAGACACAGGTGAATGTAACTGCGCCAAATGCATTGCTAATTACTGCTGATCTTGTTAAAAATCCAACCTGTTTTGGTAGTAATGATGGAGCCATTAATCATACCGTAACCGGTGGGATACCGCCTTACCAATACCTGTGGAGTAATGGCGCAACTACCCAAAACCTAAGCAATCTTCTTGCTGGCACTTATACCTTAACGGTTTCAGAAAGTAAGGGCTGTAGCAAAACCATCACCTATAACTTAACGCAGCCCGAAACCGTTAAAATAGATCTAGGTCCTGATATTACCCTTTGTATAGATCAGGTACATGAGGCAGATGCCACCATTCCAAATGGCACTGTTTACAAATGGACCAGTAACAATGGCTTTGCGGCCAATACCGCCAAGGTAAGTTTAAGTACATCGGGTATTTATTATGCGGAGGCTTTTACCGATAAAGGCTGTGTGGGCAGAGATACCATTGAAATTAAAAAGAGTAGCGCTGTAATTGCATCAGAATTTGTAGTCACCACACAAACCTTTAAGAACGAAACCATCCATCTGGTTAACATTAGTAGTCCGAAACCACAAAAGGTAGAATGGGTAATCCCAGTAAATGCCAACATTAAGGTGCTTTCTAAAACCGATGATGACCTGCAGCTGAGTTTTTCGGCAACAGGTACCTATAGCATCGGACTAAAGGCTACGGTAGGCGATTGCTTTAAGATTTTTACCAAGCAGGTTACCGTAATTGAGGGTACCTCCTTCAACGACCCTGGGACAGTGAAAGATCCGTTTATTAAATCATTCATCATTGCGCCGAATCCCAGCAATGGAAATTTCAATGCAAAAATTGAACTTCAGGAAAGTACAAAAATTAAGTTACGCTTACTAAATACCACTACCGGTCAATTGATTGATACCCGAGAGGAGAGCGGCAATAGCAGTTACAATCTGCCCTATTCCTTAACGCTTTCAACAGGAGTTTACGTAATGGTTTTGGAAACGCCAAAAGGAAATATGGTTTACAAGGTGGTGATACAGTAAAAGCTGAAAGGTAAAAGACTAAAGCAGAAAGACTATAGCTGAAAGCCAAAAGACTAAAGCTGAAAGGTCAGAAGTCTAGAGTCCAGAGCGCTGAACCCATCCAATACGTCGCCATTGGGATACTTTGTTGAGAGCGAGCCGAGGCCCCTATATTTAAAAGCTATGAGGGAAAATTCCCCTCTTGAGGGGTGCCTGCAAGGTGGGGTGGTCATATCAAACAGTATTGGTTGGCAAAAAAAGAATACGAGTATTAATCATACTTGCTACATGATATATAAAATGAGTAGAAAAAATAAAAGTAAGTTAGAAGTTGGAAGTCACTCGATAAGTTGTCATTGCGAAGCCTTGACAAAAGCGAGCCAGCCTGTGCCGGTTTTAAATGGGCAAAGCAATCTGTCTTGGTGGGAGAATTTTAGTTCTTTAGTCTCCCAAACCCTAAACCTTACACCCTCTACCTTCCGCCTAAAAGCGCTACATCTTGCTTTATTCTTTCTGCTTTTCGCTTTCAGCTCAAAAGCCCAAATTTATCCGGTACAGGTAATGCCCGTGCTGGTGCCACCATACTCTTTAAATACCAGCGATTACTATAACGGTACTTCAGAACGCCTGGCCGTTGTGCTCACCAATACCGATTTGCAGAAGCCCGTATTAAATGTGCGACTGCGGATGTACATAGAAGGGCAAAATGCCAAATTGCAGAGTAGGGACGGGGTTTATTATCCCACCATTACGCTCGATGCGGGTATCCCCCAACGCATCAGCCTCGGTGATTTGGCACCCTATTTCAATATCGATAACCTCAACTTCTCAGGCATAACCCGGGCCATGTACGCCCAGAACGGCAAGCTGCCGGAGGGGTTCTATTCCTTCTGTTTTGAAGTGATAGAGGTTAATACAGGTAAGGTGTTAAGCCGTAAAAGCTGTAGCATGGCCTACATTACACTATCAGACCCGCCACTGTTAAACCTGCCTTTAAAAGGTGAAAGCATAGCCAGCAGAGCAGTCCAAAATATCGTTTTCCAGTGGACGCCAAGGAATCTAGGTAGCCCTAACGGCGCTTTTAATACTGAATATGAATTTACATTAAAAGAGCTTTGGGATACAGGCATTGCACCCGAAGCTGCTTTCGAAAGCACACAGCCTCTTTACCAGGTTACGGTTAGACCAACCACCTTATTGATGGGGCCAGCCGAACCACAGCTGATTCCGGGCAAGCGTTATGCCTGGCGGGTTAGGGCGGTAAGCACTTCGCCAACGGGCGAGCAGGCCGACAGTTATAGAAACAACGGTTTCAGCGAAATCTACTGGTTTACCTACCAAAGCGATTGTAAACCGCCACTAGCTATTAATTCGAGTGTAAGTAGTGGGCGGGCGACTATTAATTGGACAGCCGATCCATCAAACGGAGGCATTCCTGCAGGCGGGTATACCCTGCAATACCGTGAAAGGAGTTTAAGCGGCTCGAAATGGTACAGCGTAAATACGCTGGAAAACAGGGCCATGCTCTACGATCTTAAGCCGGGAAGCACTTACCAATACCGCGTGGGCAGTAGTTGCGTAGCGGGTAACATCGGCATCGGGATAGATCAGGCAACATACTCAGAAATTCTAACGCTTGAAATCAATGGCAACCCAAAAGATACGGCTACAGTAAACTGTGGGATGATTAGTCCGGAGATTTCGATTACCAATCGAACACCCATACAGGCGTTAAACCAGGGCGATTTAATTATGGCTGGTGGTTTTCCGGTAAAGCTGACCAAAGTAACCGGTGGCGGAAGTTTCAGCGGTGAGGGGTATGTAACCATCCCCATGCTGGGGCAGGTTAATGTGAAAGTTCGTTTTAGCGGCATACAGGTAAACACCGAAAGGCAGCTGTTTGGTGGGGTGATTGAGACGACTTATGACCCGAATGAGAAACAGATAGCAGATGTCAAGGAAGTGTTTGATGACATTAAAGATCTGGTTACTGGTATAATAGATAAACTCAAAGACCTGCTTAAGAACCCAATCAAAAATAAGGAAGAGATTGCCAAGGCCGAAAAAGAATTTGAAAGTGAGTACGAGAATACGCTTGATCAGTTGCCCATTACCAATGAGGAGAAGGAGGAAAGAATCGCCGTTTATAAGGAATTGTCAAAACAATTATACCTAGCGAGCAACAGTAGCAGTATTGATGCGGCAACCATACAGGCAGCTGCAGTATCGAAGAAGCTAGATGAGCTTAAGGAAAGTGTAAAGAAAGATTTGGAGAATGTCAAAAAAATCAAAAATGAACGAATTGAGAGTCTAAAAACAGGTGAATTAGCATTAAATGATTTACCAGATTATCCTTTTAATAATCATGGTGAAAAACAAAGTTATAGAGAAAGAATTCAAATTGGCACAGGCCTACACCAATTACCTCGATACGAATATAAATTAAAAAATCCCGAGGGTAAGTCATATTCTTCGGGGAAAGATGATGGGGAGTTATATAAATTTTGTTTGTTGCGATTTGTTGAGCCTAGGGAACATCTAATTAGTAAAGATTATTATTTAGATCCACGAATATTGTTAGTACAAAAAAGAATTGACTACTTTTTTACGCACCCACAACCCATTCTTTCTAGTGCATCCAAAAGTTCAACCTTAAAAATATATAATTTTGTTGCCGAGGCACTTACAAGCAATGATAGAAATCAAAATAATAAGGCTATTGCACAAATTAAAACAAATGATAATATTCTCTATAAAGTTAATTTAGCAGAAATTATTGCTTTAACAATAGCTGAACGAAAAGTGCTGCTAGATTTGATAAAATCTGGAACAAGTTTGTTTAAGAGTGAAGTAGAGGTTACATCAAAAGATATATTGATTAGGATAAAGAATGCTATAGGAAGTAAGGATATGGCTAAACAATTTGAGGGTCAAACTGCAGATTTATTACATAAAAATGGAATTTATATTAAAAACTTCAATCAAGTTTTTAATAATTATCAAATAGATGTTGAAGTAAAGAAAATTGTTATTGAATGTAAAACAAATTTGAATAACAGAAGTGCAAGTAGTATAATTGAACAAGTTATAAGGCTCTCAAATAATACAGGAAAAAAGGTAATAATATATTCAGGAACACCCGTTGACTATTCTGTAAAATCTGTAAATGATATTGTTAATGGGCTTAAAGGTCAAAATTTAAAATATGAGATTATTGATAATGCACAGGATTTACTAAAGATTGTAAAATAATGGATAACATATATTTGATGACAGTAAACAAAGGTAAAAGTAACTATGATCATCTCTTTCAAGTTCTTAAAAACGGATTTGCAAATAAATATTTAATTAGAACAACGGAATATTCTTCTTTAAGTCTTTTACCTTCTTTTGCTATTGAAAGTAACAAGAAACACATTAATGAATTTAATGAAAAATTAAATCCAGTCATATGGTTAAGCATGTGGAGCAAAAACGATTTATATCAAGAAGATAATAATTTTCCAATACGTTATAAACAAAAAGAATATTTTCCAGTAGCTGAATTTAGATGTAGTGAAAGTTTGTTTTTACTTGAATTTTTAATACCATTGATTGAGAACGATATGGATTATTTAATATGTAATGCAAATAATAAATTGTTATCCGCTAGTAAATTAAAAATCTCATTTTCTGAAAAAAATTATGGCTGGGCATATTAGAGAAAATGTTTTGCAAACGTAAGACGCAATAGCACTGGAGAATTATTTCAATCAGATAAACAATATATTAGTGAACTAAAAGACAATGGAATTGACTTTGCCAATTCGTTGCGAGAACTTCTAAATTTATTAAAATAATGGCATACATTCAGTTTTTATCAGAGAAATTAAGTACCAAGGAAGAAATTTTTATGGGTATAATGCGGAGTGCTTATCATATAAATAATTTAGAAGCCATTTTTTTTCAAGGACATAACCAAGAAATAAATTTAAGTAAAATTTATATTGATGACAATAAACGGTTAGATGAAAATATAAATTTTCTAAGACAAGATATCGATACGTATCATAAATACTTAAAATATTCTGATGAAGAAAACCCTTGTGTAGTTTTAAATATTGTTAAAGGAAAAAGATTAATATCTCTTTTTTCAACTGATAAGGTTCGATGTAAAAGATTGTTATTTGAATTCGCCAGAGAATATCTAAAATTACATCCCCGAAAATAATTTGCTAATAGACCAAAATAAATTGTATGATTTAAAAGCAATAAATACCCAATCTGACTACTAGTCATTTATAAGTTTCGCAGGAAACAAAAGCAGCTTTTGATTATGCCGAAAAAACAATTAATCTATTTAAATAATTTATGGAAAAGAAAAGAAAAGATTGGTTAAATGCAGCTAAAATTCTATTTGAACTACCTAATTCAAAGGTCCTATGTCCTAATTGTGAAGATGCTTTTTTAGATGTAAAGGATATTTATTTTGATGAGTTGAATTCGGATTTGGGTGGTGAAAGATATATAACTTGCCCAAAGTGTAATAAGTATGAGGCAATTTTAATTAGGGCAAAGACAGTTAATTTTGGGTCAAATGTGGATAATAATTGTTAAAGGATAGGTGTTTTTAAAATTAATATAAAACAGTAAAGCGCTTCGGTATGGGGACCTTGGTTTCAAAATTGATCTAATTCGCCCTGGCGGAAGACTTAAACTTGAATGGGATGATAATATAATCATTGGAACAGAGCAACAGGCATATCACCCGCTAGCGCACGCCTATGGCGTGTGAATAATAGGTTAGAATAATAAAAGAAACAAGTTTAAAAATGAGCTTTGAAGTTGAATATTTATGATGTTTTTATAGTTGTACACGCGACACGCGTGCGCCAGCATTAGGAAACTGAAGACTTTGTCTGTGAATAAAGCATTGACAAAGCCATAAAATAGAACCACTGACGAGTGGTCGTTCTTTGAAATAATTTAATGCAGAAAGCTATTGCGGTCTGGAGACCTGGGTTTTCAAGAGTGATTTAAGTGGTACTTTGGAACACTTAAACCAGAAGGTAAGCTCTAGTAAAACAAAATTAATACAGAGGCAATTGCATAAAATTTAATAAATAAACAATCATCCCTGATTGTAAAAAAGACTAAACATCTCCTATATGTTTGGTCACAAAATAAAATCATTGCACATCCCAAAGGCAATGGAATAACAATAACCTGTAAAAGCAAACATCCCTAAGCTTATAGGTAAACACAGCAGGCGCTGTTTAAATGCTAAAGGGATTAATGAAAAGTATAAAAAACGGATTAATATTAATGGCACTGCTTTTAGTGGTGGTGCCCCTTTGTGCCCAAACCATTTTAGGCATACAAACGGATGGGAGCAGGCAAAACAATATTGTAACAGCGGTTCCTTTCCTTTCTATTGTACCGCAGGCCAGGACTGGTGCCATGGGCAATGCCGGGGTAGCGGTTGATGCGGATGCAAATGCTTCAGCTTTGAACGTTTCGGCTCTTGCGTTTTTACCTGTCGGCAGTTCAGGAGCTTCGGTATCTTATAGCCCCTGGTTAAAAAGTCTGGTACCCGATATGAGCCTGGCTTACCTGAGCGGTTATCTCCGTTTGGATGACAGAAATACCATTGCAGCTTCCTTTCGGTACTTTTCTTTGGGGAGTGTACAGTTCACGGATAACTATTTTCAAAATTTGGGTACCTACAATCCAAATGAGCTAGCCTTTGATGTAAGTTATACCCGAAGTTTTGGGCCAGATTTTGCAATGGGCAGCACGCTTCGTTTTATCTATAGCAATCTTTACAGCGGGCAGTTTGCCACCGGATCGCAGGTACAGGCAGGCAAAGCTATTGCCGCCGATGTTTCGGCACTATATAAAAAAGAAACGGAGCTTTTTGGCCAATCCGCAATATGGTCTGCCGGAATAAACCTTTCTAATATTGGTACAAAGGTCAGTTACAATACAGGTGGCGCAGCTTATTTTCTACCGGCCAATTTTAAGTTGGGTACAGCAGCTACTTTGATACCGGGCAATGGCAACAGGTTTATTATTGCGATAGATCTGAACAAACTCATGGCTCCAACCCAACCTATTTATGACGAGAACGGAAAAATATCAAAAGGGGTTGATCCGAACCGTTCAGTTCCGGCAGGTATTTTCGGCTCATTCGCCGATGCACCCGGAGGTATTGGAGAAGAATTTAAGGAAGTAAGTGTTTCAACTGGAATTGAGTACAGTTACCAGGAAAAATTTGCCTTACGGGCTGGTTATAACTATCAAAATCCAGATAAGGGAAATAGCCGTTACCTAACCCTGGGTGCCGGTTTTAAATACAATGTCTTTAAGATAGACTTTGCCTACCTGCTAGGCAGTACACAAAAAAGTCCTCTAGCCAATACATTAAGATTCACCTTACAGGCAAATTTTGGAAAGATAAATAACTAAATATGATGCGATTAAATAATATGAACAAAAGATTAACATTTCAAAAAAAAATCATTCTCCCTTGGTTTGCTATAGTAGCATATAGCTTAATGCTCATCATGGCAGGCTGTAAAAAGGAAACCATTACCGAAGCCAAAGCAGGGTTCAATTACGAGATCATCAATCAAAATTTTACCGTTCCGGTTAAGGTAAGTTTTGTAAATACCAGTACGGGTGCACAAAACTACGAATGGACTTTTGAGGGCGGTAGCCCAAATATTTCTAATAAAAAAGACCCTGGGATTGTACAGTTCGACCATGCTGGTACTTATAAAGTAAAACTCCGGGCCTGGAATGAGGATAATGAAAGTGTTAAAGAAGTGAGCATACAGTTGGATAGTGCAGTAACCGTAGATTTTGATCCTGTTATCCAAACCAATGAATTTTCTCCAGTACAGGTCAAACTGAATAACAAAACCATCGGAGCAAGTACTTATAGCTGGACTTTTGAAGGTGGAACACCCGCAACCGCCAATGTACAGCAGCCACCATTGGTTAATTTTGTAGATACAGGTTACCACAACATTATCCTTACGGTTACCAATGGGAGATCAACATTTTCCAGAACAAAAAAAATCCATGTAGCAGCTTCACTTTTGCCATCTTTTAATATTGTTCCATCGTTTGAAGATAATGATAACGAGGCACCTTTAAACGCAACCTTACAAAATGCAACGGTTAGCGGTTTAACCTATGCCTGGACAACTTCGGGAGGAACGATTGATCATTCAACGGCCGAAAATCCAAACATACATTTTGATAACGCAGGTACCTATATGGTTACGCTTACGGCAGGGAATGGGAAAGAAAGTAAACAGGTTACACAGACCATCGTGGTACTGCCAAATAAAAATTTAAGAACTTTTACTGATGTGAAACTAGGGGTAAATACCGCTCATAGTACTATTGGTAGTTTCTTTTCCACAAGTTTACGTAAAACCTTTAAAGCTGGGGATGACCTTTCCACCGATGGAAAATATATAGATATAGTTTACTTTGGTTTAAACCAGAAGTTCACCTACAATAAATTCCTTTCACCAGATTCTGCATCAGCATATACTTTTAATGCCATACCACAAGCAATGAACAACAAGGTTATCAACACACAGGAAAACTGTGGTTGTGGCAATATAATGAGCGGTTCCGATTTTGATGCCATCACCAATGGGTCTACCTTTCAGAATTACACCGTTAATCCCTCCGCTGCGGGTAAGAAACAATTTACCAATGCCGCTATACCGAGAATTATTCTTTACCAAACTGCTGATGGAAGAAAAGGAGCCATCAAAATCAAACAATATGTATCCAACGCTACTCAATCTTATATCGTGGTGGATATTAAAGTGCAAAAAATGCCTTAAATCTATAAATGCGCTATGATAAAAAAATTAAACAATTATTTCAGGCCAAAAGGGAAGAACATCACTTTAGGTATTAAATTGAATAACGACAAGCACCCTGGTTTTTCTACTTTTGGGTTTAAGGTATTGCTCTCCCTGGTCTTTTTGTTTTCAGCTTTCAGCCTGAAAGCACAGAATATTAATTTAGAAAGTTTAAAGGGGATAGGTAAAGCAAAACCCATTCGGATTAATGGTGGTATAAACGCCAATAGTGTAATGTTCGCCGGAGATGGCCCCACAACACGCGATCCATTTACCTATTTTTTACAAGGAAATGTGAATGCCAATCTATTCGGACAGATCAATCTGCCATTTTCATTTAACCTGACAAATAGCGGGCACGGCTTCAGCTATCCTACCTTACCTAATCGGTTAAGTTTAAATCCCACATATAAGTGGATATCAGCGCATATTGGAGATGCAGCAATGACATTTTCACCTTATACATTAAATGGTCATCAGTTTAGAGGAATAGGTTTTGATCTCACCCCAGATGGGCCATGGAAATTAAGTGCAATGTATGGTAGATTGAATAAAGCTGTTGAATATAATCCATTGGTTAATCATACTCAGCCCGGATACCAAAGGATTGGGTATGGTGCTAAGGTTGGCTATGAAAAAGCAAAGTATATGCTGGGGCTAACCATGTTCAAAGCTGAAGATGAATTAAATTCATTGTCCAATAAGCCAGATAGTCTGATGATTTATCCACAACAAAACCTGGTAATGAGTTGGGAGGCGAAATTTAAACCCATAAAAGGTTTAGAACTTTCTACAGAATTTGCTACAAGCAGTATGACTAAAGATCTTCGTGATACAACTACGAGGCACAATAGAGCAAATACCTTTTTAAGTCGGTTTTCAAGCGTCAATGGCTCCACAGTGTATTATAATGCCTTTAAAACACAAATGAATTATACTTATCAAAAAAGTACGCTAGGTGTGGGCTATGAGCGGGTCGATCCAGGTTATGAAACCTTGGGAGCCTATTATTTTAACAGCGATTTGGAGAATATAACCGTAAACATGTCGCAGGTATTTTTAAAGGATAAGGCAAATATTGCAGTTAATGTTGGTTTCCAGCGCGATGATCTTGACCATAGCAAAGCATCAGGTACCAGACGTTTTGTAGGATCCGCGAATTTAGGCTACAATCCAAATGAGAAGATACAAACCACGGTAAGTTATTCTAATTTTCAAACCTATATGAATATGAGGCCGCAGTTCGATTATATAAATCAGGCATCCCAGTTCCAGAATATCGACACCCTTAATTATGTACAGATTTCACAAAATGCCAATGCAAATATTAACTGGATGACCCAAAAGAATGAAAAGCAAACCCAGGCCCTAAATCTGAACATGAGTTTTCAGGATGCTACAGACCAGCAGGGTGGGGTTGTGGCCAATGGAAACGCTTCTCAATTTTATAATCTGGCCGCCGCCTATAATGTAGTATTGATCAAACAGGGAATTGGTATCACTATAGCCTACAATACCAGTTATAACACCATTGGCAAAAATGATTTCTTAACAATGGGTCCAACACTTTCAGTAAATGCGAAACTGTTGAAAAAGACATTGAATACAGGTTTTTCTACTTCCTATAACCTGAGTAATTCACTAGGGGTAAGGCAGAGCAGTGTGCTGAATATCAGGGCTAATGCATCATATGTACTATTGAAGAAGCATAACCTCAATTTTAGTTTGATGAACCAGAACAGAAATATGCAATTGAAAGGAAAAACAAGTGATTTAATGACTACACTGGGGTACGGTTATAGTTTTAAATAAATAAGATTTAACAGGAGAATTTCACTAAATAAATTGAAGGTTTATCATAATCAGGAACACCGCCGTACAGTAAAAGTCCTAATTTTTCATTTTGGAAAGCCCTTCATGGTTAATAACGGTAATTTTTGTCCCGATTCTGTCTATAAGCTGTTCATCCTTAAAATCAGACAAGGTGCGGCTTACCGTTTCAATGGCCATGCATGCCATTGCGGCAAGATCTTCTCTGGAAATATTGATTAAATTGTCATCTACTTTACTTTGTCCGTAGAGGCGGAGCAATGTGCCCGCCATTTTCTTTCTTACTGAATGATATGCCAGTTCCAAAAGCTGGTCTTCCTTTGCTCTGTTATCTTTGGAGAGTATATGAATAAATTTTCTGGCCACTTCAGGATATAAATTTAGTATGGTTTCCATTTGCTCCAACGGGATGAGGCATATTCTACTATCTTCAATGGCTGTTGTATATAAATGAGTTCATAGTGGTTTAACAACCATCTGTATATCTTTATAAAAAAATAAAAAGCCGTTAGCCTTAGTCCAGAAGGAAAATTCAATATCTTCGGGTGATAAGCTAAGGAATTTTATATTGCATGTATTCATTTTTCAAAATTTGATTAGCTGTTTTAGTATGTACTTCGGTTAAGCGAAATAAGGTAATAGTTTAAATGCGATCGGGCGGCCATTTTTTTTTGAAATACCCAATTTAAGAGAATAATGATCATTTAAAATATATTCATGCATTTGAGTGCTTGCCTACTCTTATTTAATTAATGGAGGCCTGTAGTCTAATCCCCTAATTCCAGTTGATTTTTAACCAGGTTAAAGTATTCTCCTTTCAATTGGACCAGTTCCTGATGATTGCCTTTCTCTACCATCTCTCCGCGTTTCAGTACGATGATCTGATCCGCTTTTTTAACTGTAGACAAACGATGTGCGATAATTAAGACTGTTTTACCATAGAAAAAAGATTGAAAACTATCATGAATGATCTTTTCATTTTCTGCATCAAGCGCTGAAGTAGCCTCATCGAAAAAAATATAATGTGGATTTTTATAAATGGCTCTTGCAATGAGTATCCGTTGTTTTTGTCCGCCAGATAAATCATTACCTGCAGCTCCAATTTTGGTCTTATATCCTAGCGGTAATTCTTCAATAAAAGATGAAATGTTGGCTAAATGTGCTGCATGCATTAATCTCTTGAAGTCAATATTTACGTCACTGGTAGCAATATTTCTTTCTATTGTGTCTGATAGGATATATCCGTCCTGCATCACAACACCGCACTGTTCCCGCAGGCTTCTTGCAGAAAGATTCTTCAGTTCAAAATCTTGGTAATGAATATTCCCTTCTGTGACCGAATAGAATTTTAGCAGGAGTTTCATTAATGTAGTTTTTCCACTACCGGAAGCTCCTACGATTGCCGTAACTTTTCCTTCCGGGATTAAAAGAGAAACATTTTTAAGAACAAAAGCAGATTTCGGGCCTTGGTATTGAAATGATAGATTATTAATTTCAATAGCTCCGGGTTTGAGAGCTCGAGAATGATCTGAAAATATTAATTTATTATCACCTTCTTTTTCCTCTTCTGCCTGGGTTTGTACCTCATAGATTCTTTCCATGCTAAGCTTTGCATCCTGAAAAGATCTTAAGAAGGTAATTAGTTGTGTGACCGGCGCATTCATCTGACCAATTATATAGGAGATACTGAGCATAGCACCTAATGTGATATTACCATTAACGACCAATGTTGCCGCTATAAAGGTTACTAGAATGTTCTTCAATTGATTGATAAATTCAAAGCCGGAAGACTGGATCTGGTCAATTTTTAGGATTCTTATATTGGTCTTTAGTAGCCTTTCTTGTATGTGTTCCCATTTTTCAAGTTTATAATCTTCCATTTGGTATAACTTCATTTCTGTGATCCCATTAACAATTTCATAAATACTCTGCTGATGTTCCCCGGATTGCTGAAAACGGAAATAGTCGAGTATTTTCCTCCTTTTTAACCAAAATATTGACCATACGATTGCCAAAGCGGTCATGATGGAATACACCAGCAGGATCACCGGGTTGTAATACCATAGCACCATGAAAAATGCAGAAAAAGTAAGAATTGAAAAAGAAGTGACCAAACTCTGGGAGGTAAGAAATCTCTCGATTCGTCCGTTATCAAGAATTCTCTGATTAAAATCACCAACATTTTTTGTTTCAAAAAAAGACAATGGAAGCTTGAACAGCTTTCTAAGAAAATCAGTTACGATCAAAATACTCAGCTTGGTACCAACAATTAACATCAACCAGTTTCTGATGATTTCAAAGGTTATTGACCCAATAAATAGGGTGAGTTGAGCTAACAGAATCATTACGATGATACTCGGGTTTTTTGCATTTACACCTTTATCAATGAGATTTTGAGTTAAAAACGGAAAGATAAAACTTATGCAGCTACCTAAAAGTAACATCACAAGCATCATTGCTATCTGCTTCTTGAAAGATTTTGTATACTTTAAAATATGTTTTAGATACCCCCCTTTCTTAGCATTATTTTCTAGTAGGTCAAATTGTTCTGTAGGTTCCAGAAATAAGGCCACACCTTTCCCTTCTCTAGTGTGCCAGGAACGGTTAAACTTTTCTTTTGGTAAGCTTACTATGCCGTGTGCAGGGTCTGCAACTTTATAGGTAACTTTCCGGGTAAATCTGTTTATTACGATTTTATAGAGCACTACAAAGTGGTTCTGATTCCAATGGATGATACAGGGAAGGCTATGATGATTTTGTTCCAGCTGCTCATTAGATAAAGTTGTCGGAAAGGTTTCAAACCCTAACTTTTCTGCCGCATCAGATATGCCTAATAAATTTACACCTTCGCGGGTAATGAAGGATATTTCCCTGATGTGGTGCAGGTCAATATCTTTGCCAAAGTATTTAATAATCATACTCAGGCAGGCAGGGCCACAATCCATTTGGTCACGCTGATGTACAAAATCTATCATTTATAAACGATGTGTCTGATTAGTATAAAATGTTTTTTTATAGTGTTTATTAAGAAAATAATACATGATCATTTCATATTTCCTTTGATAAACCGGAAATAAGCGGTTGATACTCATATGGAGTAAACTAGGCAGTATAGGAATTTGAATACCCAGTGTATTTTGCTGTGAATAATACGTATTCATTTCCTCTACCACTTGGATCAAATCTTTTTCTCTCTTATGAAGTAATTCCGAAAATAGTTTAAATTCATGATTTTCCTTGTCGAAATGGTTATCAATCAAACTTCTCTTCTCGCGATACAAATTATTAAGGTTTTGATTCAGGATCTTAGTATCGCCGAATTCTTTACAGAAGCTATCGCTAAGCATTCCGGTAAAGTGAATTCTGTCGATCATTTTTACTTTAAAATAATTAAAATATTCATGCATTGATTGCAGAGCAAAACGCCATCTGCTATTTTGATCAAAGTCATGATTAATCTCCTTATTCATTACGTTTATAATTGTTTCACTATCCTTCCAGAAAATAGTTTCGCAGCAAGTTATCATAGCACAGCCGTAACGTTCTAATTCACGTTCATATGAATCATATTGTATTTTGTAAATGGTATTATTAGATAGTTCATCATCCAAGGCATCGTTAAGTAATCGTATGACTTCACCTGTAAGATTTTCATTTTTTAGGTGCATCCGAAGGCGGATGTGATTGTCCGGATCATTATATCTGATGAAAAACCATTTATCTATCATTTCATTTTTTTCAAGAATCCCGATCAAATTGGGTATTCCTTTTTTTAAGACAGCGTCAAGTGTTATATGCCCCCCGTAAATTTTTGCATAGAGCCATTCAGAACCTACATTAAATTTACGCTCAATATTTTCGGATTGTTGCAGTGGAGATACCGTTGCTTTATTTTTGTCACCACTTGTTTTGGATATGGGAATAATAATTTCATGAGCATAACCATTTCCTTCTGAATCTTTTACCAAACAGTTTGCAGATGAGAAGAATGACTCAGTAATTGTGATCAACTTATTACTCTTAAGGTGTTTGAAAAGAATTTCGAGGCATATTTCATTATCTAAATCAATTAATAACTTATTATCTCCATCCATTAAAAGCACCTTGTCAGGAACCTTAAATTCACTTCGAAAAGATGCCAGCGCTGCATGTAAATTAGGAGATTGATCAACATTATCATAGGTTTTAAGCAGCTCCATATCTATATTCCAGATAGCTGGAGAAATAATAATCTTTTTGTACACCACTCGCGGCAAAAACTTCGCCGTTTGAAAAGCCCCCCAGTTCCAGACCAGAGAAGACATTATTCCCTGATGTTGAAGGTCACAGAGAAATTTATAGATAGGCAGGCTTGCAAATCTGAAGTTTTGAGCTGAGGATAAGCAGGGGATTACCCTGCGATTCAGTCGTTTGGAACGAAGTATGACCTCACCATTAGAAATTGAAACCATCAGGTCACTTACATAGATGCATTTCTCTCTATTATTTCCGCTTTCTGATAGGTAGGGGATTTCATATTCTCTTAAAACGGGTCTGTGTATTATATTTCCGAGCCGAGGCTGTGAAGAATGCACCACTTCGGCATAAATGGCATCTTTATGAATTTCCTCATTTTTGATGGCTACCTTAAGATGGTTGATCATTTCACTGTCTGTATGGCAAAATCTGGCAAATAATGTTGCAGCAGACGGACCATTAAAATAATCCAATTTAAATCTATAGTGACCGGTATCAGCTTCGGAACTATTGTCACCAAGAAGACTGCCCATAATGTAGCAACTATCAGGTAAAATTGGTGATTTCACGTTTAACTGTTGAAGAGATTTTACATCTTGCTCAGTAATCTTAATTTCAAAAAAATCTTTTTTAAGGGCGTCGTAAAGCTTTTGATGCTGAAGATTTTGCAAGGCATCCAGTCTCAGTCTTAATGAGGAAGAAGTACTTTTAAAATTAGTTATTCCGCCTATTAACGCTGGGGCACCTACGGTATGATTAGTTAAGTCCCCATATCCGATTCCGTATTCCAGGTCGAGCACATCGGTTAATGGCATTTCACGATTTTCGTAGCGATTACTATATTTTATTTTAAAGTTTTCCAAATCTTCCACTACACTGGCAGGCATTATAGATGCTAACTCTTCCGCTTGACCTGTGATTTCATCTACAACCCTTTGTCCGATTTGATTGTTAATCTTTTCAAGCTTTAAGTCAACTTGAAAAAAATCAGCATCATAATTACTAATTCCAAAAGAACTTTCAAGTTCAGTTTCGATGGCGGCTTTTTTTGCCTGAATCTCTATCGTACGCTCAGTAATATTTTTGATCCGTAATAATGCGTCCTGCACAATATGTATAACAGGGTTATTTAAAATTTCAATTTTTCCGATCAGATCGTCAATGGCACTATCGCAGGTAAGTGATGGTGCTAGATTATGTACAAGAATTTCATTATCAATGATTTCATCGATAAACAAATCAACGTCCTTAAGATGAAACTCATTAAGATCAAAACAGGTCCTCAATTGTTCTTTTGTGGCTCCACATTTTGCCAACTCCATAACATTGTGAATGTGTTCAGTATAATCCACACTAGAATGATTAAATGCTTTAGTTCTGCCAATCATCCTGGACTCAAAATAATTTAACTTTTCATTAATGACATATGCGCTTGAATTGGGATATAACTTCAATTGACACTTTAAATCCGGGATTGAAACTATTTTCTGAACAATCGTTTCTAAGAGCTGCATGTCTAACCTGGTAATGGCAGTGTGGTTGTCATTGGTGTTAAGTATAATGCTGGTGTGATCTTGTATAACCCCTAAGCTTATACCGGAAAACATACCATAGGGTGTGCTTCTGCAACTGGCGCGAATGATATACTTTACGAGTGATTGCTCTACCTTTTTTATATTTAACTGCCTACTGTCATGCTGGAGATATGCATCCAACTCGTTAAATAAAACGGGTGATGCTAGAAAGAGCGCCTGCTTAAGCTCTTCTTTTTTAAATAGTTCTGTTAAAATTTCTCTTGTTTGGTCTGGGTTGTCTATTAGTTTTTCGGCACATGAAACAGGTAAATAGGGGGTACGTAATAAGTAAAAGTTCTCGGGTTTTAACATAGGAGAGTGTATATGGAATTAAAGCATTTCTTTTAATTAAGTAAAAAAATATTGTTCCATGATAATTTTTGATCCTGGCTTTTTCCTACTTCAGATAATAATACTAAGGCCACACCTATGAGTCCTTCCAACAATTCTGCAGTCCTTTTCTTTTCAGTATAATAGCCACTGTCCAGTTCTGTTTCTATGTATTCAACAGTTTTATTAAGCCAATAATTTTTTGCATCCAGATATTCACTTATAGACGTTTGCTCATAGAGATATCTATATATTTCAACCATTCCTGAAGTTCCATGGCAGAACTGTGAGTCTGATATATAAGTTTGTTCAAAATCCTTACGATAGGTCGTTGTTAAGCCTATTTTATGACTAAGTGACAAATAGTATTGATCTTGGAAGGTTTGACCCATGCGTAAAAATGCCAATACCTGATTTAAATCTCCGTAACACCAGGCTAGCCGGGTATTCCTTCTTCCTTTTATGTCAGGAGAAACTACACTGTCAGCATGGCAGTAGATTTTTTTTTCAAAGTTTACATCTTCTATTTTTCCATTAAGATATTTTGCAATATCGTAGGCTAAATTTTTATAGGCTTCCCCTATCAAACCTTTGTCAATAAGATCAAGCAAAATCACTAAAATACCAGATAACCCATGCGAAAGGCTTAGGTTTATGGTGTTTTTAGGATATTCTGGTATGAACTTATTGAAAAGATCAAAATAAACTCCTTCATGATCACTGGTTATAGATTTACTCATCAGCAATTTAACAAGTTCTTCAAATTTTAATGTAGATATGGTTGTGTTTTTTGAATTTGTCGATAGGTACCTTATAGCTCCAAAAGCACCATGCATAAATTCACTGTCATTATTTTTTATCCTGTCAATGATCCATTCATAAATAAGTTCATCTAGATTTCCCAGGTCTATATCACCGTCATCAATAAATTGCTCACTGATTAACTGATTGATGACTATTCCTAATCCTGACAGGCCATAGCTTAATGTGTAATTACTAAGCGTACTTGTGCCTTCTTCAACTCGATACAGAATATCTTGTAACAGATTTAATGAGCGGTCTTTCGAAGAGGAATCATTAAAGATTGTGTAATAATTCATATGATAGATAACAAGTCCAAGATTTCCACTAAACAATGAATCTCCTTTTAGCAGTGCATATCTGTCTCTATCTAAATCCGTTTCATGTTCAATAGGAGAGATAATTTCATTTATTCTGCCCAAAAGGCTGATGATTTTTTGATGATCCATATGTTTGAAAGTATTTTTAAAGCGATACAGTGTCAGTTTTTTATTTTCATGGTACTAGCAATCAGTGATATTCCTTCCATTCTGTCTTCGGGTTTAAGTGCAACATTCATAAATATAAACTCATTAATACCATAGTTCTGTTCATATTCAGAGAGACGATCATGAAAAAGAGCAGGGCACCCAACGATATTGTCCGTAGTGAATCCGTAAGAGTAGTGATCAAAGTTTTTCTTTGCTTTTTTACCATCTTTGGAGCACGCTCCGGAAAATGCTAAAGAAACTTTTGGCATGCGGCCATTAAATGTATAAAACAGCTCTTTGTATTCTGCTAATTGATCTTTATGGTATGAAATATCACTACCGAAATGAAATACAGATCTTGATATATTGAGTCCTTGTTTTGCTAAGCTTTCAAAATTCCTGTAAGAGCCTGTGAGGCTCCATATTTCAGGAAGATTAGCTTTAAAGGGTGGAATAATAATTTCTTCTTTAAGAAGTTCATCTTCATGGTACAAATAATTAAGTAGAGACTTAATATTTTCATGAAGCTTGGTTTCAATAATTTCTTTACTTTGCGTGATGCGCAACTCGGAACTACTACTATTTATATTTCGGCTACTATACCCTTTAGCAATACCCAGATCAATTCTGTCGTTATAAAGGTTGTTCAATAATTTAAAAGTATAAGCAATCCGGTATGGGGAATGATTGGCAAGGATAATCCCGCCAGCTCCTATTCTGATACGGTCTGTAGCGCCTGCAATAATTGGTAGTAATACTTCAGGGTTTAGCCAAGCAGCGAGAGGATCAAAGTTATGATGTTCAGCAAGCCAGAATCTGCTATAGCCGAGATCGTCAGCTGCTATAGCATAGTCAAGCAAATCCTCTATAATAGACAGGCTATTCATATCAGGTGATCTTACTCCAAAATCCAATAATCCTAATTTCATAATTTAAAATTGTAATCTTTATGATTTTTAATGCTACAACAAAATTGTGTATTGGCATAGGAACAAACAGCAATGCCTTACTATCTAGCCGAGTACTTATAACAGCAGTATTTATGGCGGGATGTAAATCACCATAGGCAATTGCCTTCATCTTATATAAGGAAATGTAATTTTCCAGGATGAGTAAGATATTTTTTTCCTTTTCTATCCAGATCTATTAATTAGGATGAGTCAATCAAAAAATATAAAAACGAAGTGCAAAAAATGCACTTCGCCTGGTTAAAAACTAGCAGCAAGCACTGGCAGCTGATGAACAGCAATCACTTGAAGCAACAAACTGTTCCACTGGTGTTGTAGGGGGCGTAACAGTAGTTGCTGCAGCACGGGCAACACCACCAGCAATGGCTTTCATTTGCTGATCGTTAATTTTAGACAATGTTTCTTTGTTTAAAGAAAGTTGCCCTTTTCTAAATTTGATTTCTGTTTTCATAATGATGAAATTTAGTGTTAAGGAATTGTTGCTTTGTTCTATCAGGAGAACAGTCCACTTTCTGTTTCAGGTACAGAATGTAAAACCCCAACCTTGTTTCATCAGGCCTCAATGAAATTTTGGCTGTTCTTTCGCGAAAAGAATATTTTAGCGGGTTATAACCTATTCAGATTATCATTACCCTTTTGTACATTTTTATTTGTTACCTTATTTTTATTTTTGATATTATAAGTGAAGGTTAGCGTTGGATAACTGGTAATCCGTTTTTGGTAAAAAGCAAAATTAAAATCTTCATACCTTGAAATATTTCGGTCCCTTTGGGTATTAAAGATATCATCCCAGCTTAATCGTATTGTACCAACTTTCTGTAGGATTGTTTTTTGCAAAGCAAGGTCAAGCCCATACTGATAGGAGAATTCAACAACACTGTTTTGACTTTTACTGGTATAGTCATTGGTAATATCCAGAAAAAATGTCTTACTAAATTTTACTTGTAAACTTAGGGTGTTATAATACGACCATCTGTTATGAAGCGCGTTACCGACTTCGAAATTGTAATACCAGATGCCACTGGATAAATTGGCATAAAGCCATTTGGTGGCATTACCGTAGTAAGAATGTGAAAAACCGGTTATCGCAGATTTACCAAAATTTTGTGGTTTATATGTGGTGATGTTATTGTCAACAGAATACACTCCTACAATAAGATCATTGGAATAACTTCCGAAGAATGAAAAAGTATGATTTTTCAGCGTATAGCTCAGATCTATCTTGTCTGTATATTGGGGCTGAAGATTGGGATTGCCTGTTTGATATAAAAAATCATTTTGTTTGATGACAAAAGGATTAAGATCTCTAAAACTTGGTCTGGTTATTCTCCTTGCGTAAGAAACAGATATGCTTTGGTTATCTTTTATCGCATAGCTGTAGTATATACTTGGAAACCAATCGAAATAAGTTCTTTTTACTTCAGTACTGTTTGCATTATCAATTCCCGAAATATTGGTGTATTCTGTTCGAAGCCCTATTTTTAAATTATGTTTTTTATTCCATTGTTTAGCAAGCGTAATGTAATTTGCTAATACTTTTTCAACATTACTGAAATTTTGATTACCATCTGCGGGAATCCATTCATTATTTTCGTTGATAGACACATCAAGCAGGTTATCCCTGTTCACACTGGCATATTTAGTTCCCACCACCAATTCCCAGTCTTTGTTCAGCTTCTGCACCCAGTCTGCCTGCAAATTGATAAAATTTGATCTGGCGTTGGTTAGGAATCTATAATAATTGTTAGATAGCGGTCCAAAAGTATATTTTGTGTCTACCTCATTATTATTGTTTAACTTATTATTGCCGATATCACCAATGAATTTAAGATAACTACCTTTATCATTAAACTTGTAGGTATAGTTGAGGGTGGCATTCCAAAAATTATTTTTATTATTATAAAGAGAATTATTGTAAGAAGTAGCATAAAGAGATGGGTTATAGACCATCAAGTTTTCCAAGCCATCGCGATGTACTTTACTATTAGAATAATAAATTTCTGCTCCCAGTTCATGATGTTGTGAGGGAAGAAAGAGAAGTCCTGTTGTTGTGCTGAAATTTTTATTTCTGTTATCACTCTCTCCAAAATTCTCATTTTTTCCATTATTAACAAAGAAATCAGTTGTTGAATTGAATCTGGATAAGTTGCTGTTGTCAGAATAATTAATTTTATTATACAAGTTCCATTTTTCAGAACCAAACTGATTGGTTAAGCCTCCTGTATATGCTGCATGATTTTCATCTCTATAGGAATAAGATGTTTTGACTGTGGACTGAAAACCTGTAGGCGCTTTTTTTAAAACAATATTAACTACCCCGCCTGTGTTGGATGCATCTGTTTCTGCTGCTCCAGAATTTTGTATTTCAATAGTTTTAATGTTTTCAGAATTTAAACTATTTAGATAATTGTTTAATTCTTCCGAAGAAAAGTTTATTTTTCTTCCGTTGATCATTACCAAAACGCTTTCATTGCGAAGCATTACATTACCTTGCGAGTTGACTCTAAGTCCTGGGCTTCTTTTAAGAAGTTCAAGCCCATTATACCCTTGCTTTAAGGGGCTGTTCTCCACGTTGAAAATGAGCTTGTCAAATTTGCGTTCTATGACTTTTTTATTGCCAGTTATGGTAACGCCTTCAAGCACTACTGCGTCTTCAACAATTAAATCTCCAACTGAAAGGTCTTCTTGTAGTACTATCTCTTTTTTAAATAAGTTCTTCCCAAACTGTTCTACTATTAGTAGATAGTTGCCCTTGTTTGCTTTTAAATTAAAAACACCAAGACTATCTGTATTAGCTTCCGCAACGCGTTTGCTATCTTTTGCCATCAAAATAACATTAACATATTCTAAATGTGCTTTTTGACTGTTTTTCACTATACCACTCAATTTCAGCTGCTGTGCTGAAGCCGATATGGTAAACAAAATCCCAATAGTGAAGAAGAGAGACTTTAATATAAACATTTGTTTTATTGATGAATAATAATTCCTTAGTAAAGGAAATTAAATATTTTTTAACATCCAAATTATTTGTCTATATATTTTTATATTTTTTGTAATATAAATGATGTAAAATAAATGTTTGTATGATATGTTAATTGTATATATACTACTATATATTTTATGCGAGAAAAAATAATATATCGATAACATATAACGTTCTTTAATGTAGCGTTAATAGGGCTTTTATTGAAATGTCTTTTTTAACTGTCTATGCTTGAAAATATTTTACCTCATGTATTACGTTGAATTGACTTTTTTTATTGGCTCTTACTGAAATAAAACCCGCGCCTTCAGGGACGGTCTTTAGTATCTTTGTTTTATGAAAAATTATAGAAAAACTTCACATAGCATATATGACTGCAAATATCATATAGTTTGGATAACAAATATGGGAAACTAGTCATGCAGGGCTTGGTTGGCGAACAGGTTAGGGAGTTACTCCATTACATCTGTAAAGAAAACGATGTTGTAATTATCAGGATCCATATTTCAAAGGACGATGTACATATGTTTGTGTCTGTTCCACATATTTGTCGATTAGTCAATACTTACCTTTTCATCTAGCATTTTTGAATAAAGTTGGGTCGTGCGTATATTGGTATGCCCCATCATTTTAGACACGCTTTCAATAGGTACACCGTTCAGCAGGGTAACCGTAGTGGCAAATGTGCGCTTGGCGATTCGGTTGCCCAATGTTTTGACGATGCCCGACAGGGCGGCAATCTCCACCAGATACTCGTTCATTTTTTGATTGCTGGAAATCGGCAACGCCCTGTTGTTATTAACACAGAAAGGGTGATCTTTATACCTTTCCAGAATATCAGTGGCTAAGGGAATGAGAGGTACGGCTACAGGCGTACCTGTTTTTTTTCGATAGCTGAACAGCCACTTTTCCCCGTCAATTCCTATACGTATGTCAGTTTGTTTGAGTTTTTGTACATCTGCATAAGACAGCCCTGTATAACAGCTAAACAGGAAGAAATCCCGAACCTGTGAAAGTCTTGCGGTACTGTATTTTTTGCCCTCAATGTTTTGCAGTTCATCCGCAGTAAGGTATTCCCTTTGTACGAGTTTTGATTTCAACTTATAACCAAAGAAGGGGTCAGTGATGATCCATTTGTTTCTAAGACATATGCGGACGATTTTTCCCAGATTTTTAAGGTGCTTACTGGCTGTATTTGTATCATTATCTTTTGAAGTGTGCAGGTAGAAATCAAAACCATCAATAAACTCATGGTCTATATTTCGGATATTCAGGTCATCTGTTTGATATTTGAGTGAAAGATATTCTTTAACGTGCTTTTCCAGTACCTTAAATCGTCTCAAAGTGCCTTCCGCATAATCTTCCTTCTCTACAAGTGCAGCCATGTTTGTGTTGTGGATTTTAATGGCCTCTATAATGGTGTGTGATTTTTCGGCTTTGCCCAAGAATTTGCATTTAACGCCATCGGCGGTTATTGCAGCTCCGTCTACGTTTAGCTGGCTATGGGCTGCATAAACCTCCGCTTTCATATTTTCCAAATAGGCATTCAAAGTTTTAACATCTTCCTTTGTGCCGATGACTTTTCCGGCTTTTGCATTCCACCGCTCTGGTTCGCAGTTTCTGCTCGTGGACATTTCCGCACGAATCCCGTCCACCGTAATTCTTAAAAAGATAAAGTAAACAGCCCCTTTTGTGTAATTTTTTGGCTTTTTCAAAAAGAAAAGCACGCTAAAATTAGTTTTCATAACGATAACATTAAGGTTAAACAAAAATAGCTTTGCAGTTTCATTCACACAAGATGTTCATCTGTTAAACTAGTTGAATATCAATGTATTAATACGAATTAGGGGAGTTTGACATTATAAAGAACGACGCACCGAATGACGCACATTTTATATGCGATTTCGTGCATATTTTGGTAAAACGCTTAAAAGCAAAACCCTGCTAATCGTGCGATTGCAGGGTTTTATACATTTTGATAGTCTTTGGTGTGATCCCGCTGGGATTCGAACCCAGGACCACTACATTAAAAGTGTAATGCTCTACCAGCTGAGCTACGGAATCTACTTTGTCTAAAACGTTGCCGATTTCTTTAAAGTGTTGCAAATATAGGATTCAGGTAGCGCTGTTGCAAATAAAAATCGGTGAAATATGCTACTGTATTGATTTATAAGGCGATTAATTATCATCAGTTCATTTTTAACACGTTTAAGTATTTTTGAGTAATGGTACTTTAGTACGCTTAGCATAAATAATTTTCTAAAAGTTTTTCCTGCAATTAAAAATTAGAGCATCATTTTCGAAATGATAATTTAGATAGTATCAGAGTTTGATTTTAAAATTGCTAATTTAAATTGGATAAATATCTGGTTATTGAGTTAAAAATGTTGATATATTTTGAAATTCTATCTAAATTTTATTTGATTCTGATAATATTCAATGGTATTGATTTGTAAAACATAAAAATATTTGGCTAATTTGGTCGGATCAATCAATTATTAGCCAAACACATGTTAAATTCACCTCAAAAGCAAAATTATAGTTTTGCATTGTTCGTTATTGGTGTCCTCTTTTTTATTTTTGGATTCATTACCTGGGCAAATAGTCAGCTCATTCCATATTTAAAGATTGCGTGTCAACTCACCAGTACTGAATCGTATTATGTCGCTTCCGCATTTTTTGCTGCTTATTTTGTAATGTCCATTCCCTCATCATTTGTCTTAAAATTTACAGGTTTTAAAAAAGGGATGTCTGTAGGGTTGTTTGCAATGGCCATAGGAGCTGCTGTATTTATCCCCGCCGCCTATGCAAGAAGCTTTCCTACATTTTTACTCGGATTATTCATCATAGGAAGCGGTTTAGCATTACTTCAAACAGCTTCCAATCCTTATGCGGCAGCGCTAGGTCCAAAAGAAAGTGCCGCTAAGCGCATCAGTATTTTGGGGATATGTAATAAAATCGCTGGTATTCTTGCTGTTTACGTATTAGGCAGTATCATTTTGAAAGATAGTGATGCCTTCGAGGCCAGCTTAAAAACGATGGATGAAGCAGGAAAAAATATGGCTTTGGATACGTTGGCTCAAAAAGTGGTTATGCCATATGTATTCATTGCAATCTCATTTGCTTTAGTAGGTGTTTTGCTATTTTTTGTGCAGCTTCCCGAAGTAGAAGAAGAACAGGATATGCTAGACTTAAATGTGCTGCCTGAAGATTCAAAGGTAGCTGCAGCGAATAAAAATATCTTCAACTTTCCACATCTGATAGTTGGTGTTTTAGCCTTGTTTTTTTATGTTGGAATGGAGGTAATCAGTTATGATACCTTCGCCGGACTAGGTACACATTTAGGTTACAAGCTAGACATGTCCAAAAGCTTTGCTACCTACACCGGTTACGGATTGTTGCTGGGTTACACCGTTGGCATCATTTCTATTCCTAGATTTATTTCACAAAGAAATGCCCTGGTCATTTCCTGTATCCTCAGCATGCTATTGGTTTTATTAGTGGTTTTTATAAAAGCAAATCCCGGAATTGCTGTTCTACATTTATTTGGTCAGGATTTAAATCTTCCTACACACCCGGCTGTCTGGATTTTTGCACTCTTAGGTTTTTCAAATTCAGTAATGTGGCCAGCTATTTTTCCAATGGCTATTGATGGCTTAGGTAAATTTACTAAGATGGGATCAGCCTTGCTGATTATGGCTATTGTAGGTGGGGCAATTCTTCCTCCAATTTATGGCTATATCTCTGAAACAACAGGGAATTCACAAACAGCATATTTAATGATGATTCCTGCTTATTTATTTATTCTATATTTTGCATTAAGCGGTTATCGTTTGGGTAGAAAATAGCGGCTTGCCGTTAATTAATTTGCGTTAATAACAAAATAGCTTATTGCGTTTATCTTTCTTATCCCATAAATTTTTCCTTATTTTAGAGGCTCAATTTTACCTTTGACTGAATCCTTATAAACACAGTCTAAAATTTATAATTCCTAAATGAATAAAGCAATTTTCCTTGATCGTGATGGCGTGCTTAATCACGAAATATACGATTACATCTGTCGGATTGAAGATTTCAAAATTCTCGACTACCAGATTCCGGTTTTAAAAAAGTTTTATGATGAAGGTTATTTGCTTATTGTGATTACCAATCAGGGCGGTATCGCCTTGAAGCGATATACAGAGCAGGAACTCGCCATTATGCACCAAATGTTAAGAAATGCATTTGTAGCAAAGGGTGCTGATATTGCTGGCTTTTATTATTGCCCACATCACCCAACAGTGGGTGGCGAATGCAAGTGCCGGAAGCCAGCATCAGGAATGATATTAGATGCAATTGATATGTATGACATAGATCCGGCAGAGTCTGTTATGATTGGCGATAAACCAAGAGACGTGGAAGCGGCGAATGGGGCAGGAGTGAAGGGCATTCTAATTGCACCCGATGAGCAGATTAATTATGAAAAGGTGAAGGAAGTGCTGAGTCGCGAGTCATTAGTATAGAGTCTTAAGTCGTATTTCTTTAACAGACAAAACTCTTAAGTTCAATAATAACTTAAGAGTTTTGTACGCTTGTAACTCTCCCCTCCAAACTCTTATATACAACTACCACCCGGTTTGGTGGCTCACCAACCAGTCAACTCCTTGAAAAAATCCCATTCAATAAAAAAATCCTAAGTCTTAAGCAGGTCTCTACTCAAAACTTAGGATTTCTAATTTTATATACTGTAAGCTCTTTACTTTTAGACTCCAGACTTAGGACTAAAAACTCCGAACTCACAAATCCAAACTTACTTCCCTGCTGCCTTAGCATGATCTGCTAAGAAAGTCGCTAAACCTGAATCAGTTAATGGGTGTTTTAATAAACCAGCAATTGCAGCTAAAGGAGCGGTGATTACATCAGCACCCAACTTTGCACAATTTACGATATGTAAAGGTCCACGAATTGAAGCTGCTAAAATTTGAGTCTCATATCCGTAATTATCAAAAATAGTTCTGATGTCTTCAATTAAAACCAAGCCATCGCTTGAAATATCATCTAAACGGCCTAAAAAAGGAGAAACATATGTTGCTCCGGCTTTAGCAGCAAGTAATGCTTGTCCGGCAGAAAAGATTAGCGTACAATTGGTTTTAATTCCTTTTGAAGAGAAATGTTTAATGGCTTTAACACCATCTTTAATCATTGGTACCTTAACAACGATTTTAGAATTTAAGGCAGCTAAAGCTTCACCCTCTTTAACAATCTCGTCAAATGTAGTGGCAATCACTTCTGCACTTACGTTATCTTCAACGATATCGCAAATGGCTTTATAATGGTTAATTACATTTTCTTCGCCAGTGATACCTTCTTTAGCCATTAAGCTAGGATTGGTAGTTACGCCGTCTAAAATGCCAAGATCATGAGCTTCTCTGATTTGATCAAGATTTGCTGTGTCGATAAAAAATTTCATGGTTATAAATTCTTAAATATTTGAGTTTTACAGATTCGAACCCTGAAGAATTTAATGGCCCCTTCAGAGTTTACTCCGATTTCACATCGGAGGCATTAAGGGAAAAAGAAAAAAATGGGCAAGCAACTTCTATCGCACCGCTACAACCTTCTACCCTTGCTATGTTCCCATCCTGGGGGAGTTCAAAGGGAGCTGGTCGTAAAAGACTTGCCCGGCACAAAGGTAGAAAAAGAAGTTGTTTTGCAAAATGCATTTCTGGAATTTTTTAATGATATATGCTATCTAACTGATTAATACGATAATAAAATTGTTAAGAGATGAATAGTTCTTACATTAACCCGACTTACGAAGTTTCAATAGGATAGCGGGGAGAGAAACTTCGTCAGTCTGATTTAGCTTCTAATGCATTGCTATATGCAATCTTTGTTAATCTTGTCAATAATTCACATTTAAACTTACGAAATTTTAATATGCTTCTGGCCTTCGAAACTTCGCAAGTTAACCCGACTTACGAAGTTTCAACAGAATAGCGGGGAGGGAAACTTCGTCAGTCTGATAATAGCTTTTAAAGTGTTTACTGTAGCTGATCTTGTCAATAATTCACATTTAAACCTGCGAAATTTTAATATGCTTCTGGCCTTCGAAACTTCGCAAGTTAACCCGACTTACGAAGTTTCAGCAGAATAGCGCGGAGGGAAACTTCGTCAGTCTGATAATAGCTTTTAAAGTGTTTACTGTAGCTGATCTTGCCAATAATTCACGTTCAAACCTGCGAAGTTTTGCCATGCTACTGGCTTTCGAAACTTCTCAAATTAGCCCGACTTACGAAGTTTCGACAGAATAGCGAGTAGGGAAACTTCGTCAGTCTGATTTAGCTTCTATACATTGCTATATGCAATCTTTGTTAATCTTGTCAATAATTTACATTTAAACTTACGAAATTTTAATATGTTTCTCGCCTTCGAAAATTCGCAAGTTAACCGACTTACGAAGTTTCGACGGAATCGCGTGGAAGGAAACTTCGTCAGTCTGATTTAGCTTCTAATAAATTTACTTTATGCGATTTTCACTAGTATTGCGATGAACTCATATTAAAACTGGCGACGTTTTCCCATACTCACAACCATAAAAACTTCTTAAGTTGACTGAAAAACCTTTTAAAATAAATCCAGAAGAGGCATCTTTATGAATAAAGAGCTATTATTATAATTGTAATTATCCGTAACAATATTTAGCTATATTTTAATATTATCAGTTAAAATTGTTTAAAAACTAAAATTATTCCAAAAATCGTAACAACTCTGTAATTAACAATCGTTTTTTATATCTTAGTGTTTCCTATACACTAACAAACTAACGAGCAAAGAATGGAACCAAACAGTGGATTGTACGACGCGCAATTTGAACACGATGCCTGCGGTATCGGGTTCGTTGCACATGTGAAAGGGCGAAAATCGCATCAAATCATCTCCGATGCACTTACTATCTTAGAAAATCTAGATCATAGAGGGGCATGTGGAGCAGAACCAAATACAGGCGATGGAGCAGGTATCATGATTCAGATTCCTCACGAATTTTTTTATGACGAATGCTTAAAAGCTGGCTTTAGCCTGCCCGAAACCAATAATTATGGTGTGGGCATGTTATTTATGCCGAAGGATATCAGATCAAGAGAAGAATGCAGAGAACTGATTTATCGCGCTGCAGAAAAATTAGGATTAGAAATTTTAGGCTTCAGAAAGGTTGACGTTGATACCACCGATATTGGCAACATGGCACTTTCAGTAGAGCCGGAAATTGAGCAGGTATTTATTGCCCGCCCTTATGCAGTGAATCCAGGTGCAGATTTCGAACGCAAACTTTATATTTTTAAAAATTACCTGATTAAATTAATTGCTAATACGGTAAACGGCGGAAAAGATTTTTACATCGTTTCGCTATCTGCGCAAACCATTATATACAAAGGTCAGTTAACCTCTTTACAGGTTCGTACTTATTTTAAAGACCTGAGCGATAAAAGAATGGTTTCTGCTTTAGGTTTGGTACACTCTCGCTTTGCAACCAATACTTTCCCTTCTTGGCGATTGGCTCAGCCTTTCCGTTTTATTGCCCACAATGGCGAAATTAATACCCTGCAAGGTAACCTGAACTGGTTTAGGGCTGGTGTAAAATCTTTTACATCTGCCTATTTTACTAAAGAAGAACTGGATATGTTATTGCCGGTAATCGATGAGACCAATTCCGATTCAGGCTGTTTAGATAATGTAATTGAGTTATTGCTTCACGCTGGCAGAACGTTACCACATGTATTAATGATGTTGGTTCCCGAAGCATGGGATGGCAATGAAGATATGGACCCTGTAAAGAGAGCCTTCTATGAATTCCACGCCACTTTGATGGAGCCATGGGATGGGCCTGCAGCAATTGCTTTTACAGATGGTAAATTGATTGGCGCTACCCTAGACCGCAACGGTTTACGTCCGTCTCGCTACGCCATTACTTCTGATGACCGTGTAATCATGGGTTCAGAAGCTGGAGCATTAGCCATTGATCAAAGTACCATCATCGAAAAAGGACGCTTAACCCCAGGTAAAATGTTTGTAGTAGACATGGAGCAGGGCAGGATCATTAGTGATGACGAAATTAAAACTAAAGTTTGTGGAGGCAGTCCTTATGCAGACTGGATTAATCAATATCAAATCCGCCTGGAAGAATTACCTGATCCCCGTGTAATGTTTACCGGTCTTTCAGAAGAGTCTATTTTTAAATATCAGCAAGTTTTTGGTTATAGTAGAGAAGATATAGATTTATTATTAAAACCAATGGCTATTGAAGCCAAAGAGCCTATCGGTTCAATGGGTACAGATACACCGCTGGCCATTTTATCAAAACGCCCACAACACTTATCTAACTATTTTAAGCAATTATTTGCACAGGTAACCAATCCTCCAATTGATCCGATTCGCGAAAAAGTAGTGATGAGTCTGGCCAGTTTCATGGGGAGTAATGGAAACCTGCTGGAACAAAATCCTTTGCAGGCACATTGCGTAGCCATCAAACATCCTATATTAACCAATCAGGAGTTAGAAAAACTTAGAAGCATTGATACAGGTGTATTCCAGGCCAAAACATTGCAAACCTATTTCAGGGCCGATGGTAAGCCCGGTGCAATGGCAAAAGCGCTGGATCGTTTATGCCGTTACGCAGTTGATGCTGTTGAAGACGGTTTTCAGGTAATTGTATTAACGGATAGGGCAATCGATTCTGAACATGCGGCTATGCCATCATTACTAGCCGTTTCTGCAGTGCACCATCACTTAATTCGTAAAGGTTACCGTGGTGCTGTAGGTATTGTAATCGAAGCCGGAGATATCTGGGAAGTACATCATTTTGCTACACTACTGGGCTTTGGCGTAACAGCAATCAACCCTTATTTGGCTTTAGAAACGATTAATGGCTTCCAGAACGAATCAGGTTTATCAGCAGAACAGTTAACCAAAAATTATATCTATGCAGTTAACAGCGGTTTGTTAAAGATCTTCTCCAAAATGGGAATCTCTACACTACAATCTTATCAGGGTGCACAGATTTTTGAAATTTTAGGACTAAACAAGCAGGTAGTTAATACTTATTTCACCGGAGCCGTTTCGCGTATCGGCGGTTTAGGTTTAGATGAAATTGCTAAAGAAACGCTGATTAAACATCACCGTAGCTTCGGACCAACTACCCAAACTGAAAACTTATTGCCTGCAGGTGGTACTTATAAATTCAGACGTAAAGGAGAGGCACATTTATTTAATCCTCAAACCATCCATTTACTGCAAAACGCAACCCGCAAAAACGATTACAATATTTTTAAACAATACTCTAAATTGGTTAATGAGCAAACGCAACAAGCTTATACCATCCGTGGATTGTTTGATTTTAATTATAGCCGTCCGGCAGTTCCCTTACATGAGGTGGAATCTACTGAGGCCATTTTAAAAAGATTTGCAACAGGAGCCATGTCATTCGGTTCCATTTCTCATGAGGCACACTCTACCTTAGCCATTGCAATGAACCGTATTGGTGGAAAAAGCAATACAGGTGAAGGCGGTGAAGATGAAATGCGCTATACTAAAATGGAAAATGGCGACAGTATGCGTTCGGCCATTAAACAGGTAGCATCCGCTCGTTTTGGTGTAACCAGTTATTATTTAACCAATGCTGATGAGCTGCAGATTAAAATGGCTCAAGGTGCAAAACCAGGTGAAGGTGGGCAATTGCCTGGCCATAAGGTAGACGATTGGATTGCAAAAGTTCGTCACTCAACACCCGGCGTAGGATTAATTTCTCCTCCGCCACACCACGATATCTATTCCATTGAAGATTTAGCACAGTTAATATATGATTTGAAAAATGCAAACCGTGCAGCAAGAATCAATGTAAAATTAGTTTCTAAAGCAGGGGTAGGCACAATTGCTGCTGGTGTAGCCAAAGCACACGCAGATGTAATTTTGGTATCAGGTTTTGATGGAGGTACCGGTGCATCACCACTAACATCCATTCAACACGCTGGCTTACCTTGGGAGCTTGGATTGGCAGAAGCACACCAAACGCTGGTGAAGAATAAATTACGCAATCGCATCGTTCTACAAACGGATGGACAACTTAAAACAGGTAGAGACATTGCCATCGCAGCACTTTTAGGCGCTGAAGAATGGGGAGTGGCTACAGCTGCTCTGGTTACAGCTGGGTGTATCATGATGCGCAAATGCCATTTAAACACTTGTCCGGTAGGCGTGGCTACACAAGATCCTGATTTAAGGAAATTATTTAGCGGAGACGCAAGTCATGTGGTCAATTTATTTAATTTCCTGGCAGAAGAATTACGCGAAATTATGGCTGAGCTCGGTTTCAGAACCATTCACGAAATGGTTGGACAGGCTGATATTTTAAAATTGCGTGAATTACCAACCGAAGACTGGAAACTAAAACACCTGGACCTATCTGCAATTCTTTATAAAGCAGAAGACAATGGTTTGCCATTGTACAATACAGAAGTCCAGGATCATGGTTTAGCGAATGTGTTAGATCATCAGTTAATTACAGCTGCACAGCCAGCCATACTTAATAATGAGCCGGTTTTCGCAAGTTTCAACGTAAAAAATACAGATCGTTCTTTAGGTACCATGTTATCCAATGAGATTTCAAAAGTGCATTTGGGCGCTGGTTTACCTCCAGATACCATCAACTTTAAATTTGTAGGTTCTGCAGGGCAGAGTTTCGGTGCTTTCAATACAAGAGGTGTAACCTTATCATTAGAGGGCGAAGCGAATGACTACGTAGGTAAAGGGTTATCTGGTGCACGTTTAGCTATTTATCCTTTCTCAGCCTGTACATTTGTACCAGAGCAAAATATCATTATTGGTAACGTAGCGCTTTACGGTGCAACCTCTGGTGAATTATTTGCCCGTGGTAAAGCCGGTGAACGTTTTGCGGTACGTAACTCTGGTGCAACAGCAGTTGTAGAAGGTGTTGGTGATCACGGATGCGAATATATGACTGGTGGTGAAGTCTTGATTCTTGGAGATACCGGAAGTAATTTTGCCGCCGGAATGAGTGGTGGTGTAGCCTGGATTTACGATGCCAATGGAACTTTTGCACGAAAATGCAATAAAGAAATGGTAGATCTTGATCCATTACAATCAGAAGATGAACAACGCATATTGGCGCTACTTAAAACACATATTCGCTTAACAGATAGTAAGGTAGCAGAATTTATCTTAAGTGATTGGAAAACACAATCTAACCATTTTGTAAAAGTATTCCCTAAAGAATACAAAGCAGTTTTAGCCAAACGTAATCAACAAGTAAAAACGCACTAAGCCATGGGAAAAGTAACAGGATTTCAAGAATACGATAGAGTTGCGCCCACAAGAGAAGAGGCTAATACTCGTGTTAAACACTACGGAGAATTTTTAAATGAATTACCCGCACAAGAATTAAATAATCAGGCAGCCCGCTGTATGGATTGTGGCGTTCCTTTCTGCCAGTCAGGTTGTCCGTTAGGTAACGTGATTCCAGAATTTAATGACGCTGTATACCAGGCAAAATGGGAGCTTGCCGCAAATATTTTGTTGAGTACAAATAACTTCCCCGAATTTACAGGAAGAATTTGCCCTGCACCATGCGAATCAGCTTGCGTATTAGGAATCAATCGTCCGCCGGTGGCCATTGAAGAAATTGAAAAGCACATTATAGAAATCGCTTTCGACAAAGGATTTATTAAAGCAAAGGCGCCATTAATCAGAACAGGTAAAAAAGTGGCTGTTATTGGTTCAGGTCCGGCCGGATTAGCTGCTGCAGCTCAATTGAATAAAGTTGGTCACGAGGTAACGGTTTTCGAGCGTGATGATGCACCAGGTGGCCTATTAAGATATGGTATTCCGGATTTTAAATTGCAGAAAAACGTAGTTGATCGTCGGATTGATTTAATGAAAGAGGAAGGCATCATTTTTAAATGCAATGCCAATGTGGGTGAGAATGTAGAAATCAGTACCTTATTGAGAGACTACAATGCGATTGTTTTAGCCGGTGGATCAACCATTCCACGCGATTTGCCTATCGAAGGCCGTTCAGCTAAAGGTGTTCATTTTGCAATGGATTTCTTGAAGCAGCAGAATAAACGTGTAGCCAACAGAGAAATTACTGCAGAAAATATTTTAGCTACAGGTAAAAATGTAATCGTAATTGGTGGTGGTGATACGGGTTCAGATTGTATCGGAACTTCAAATCGCCATGGTGCTAAATCAGTAACCCAATTTGAGATTATGCCGATGCCACCACAATCGCGTACTGAAAATATGCCATGGCCAACTTATCCGATGCTATTGAAAAATACTTCTTCTCATGAAGAAGGTGCTCAAAGAGCATGGTCGGTAAATACCAAAAATTTTATTGCTGATGAAAATGGAAACCTTAAAGCGTTAAAAGTGGTAGATGTAGAATGGGAAATCGATCCATCTGGCAGACCGCTAACGTTTAAAGAGGTTGCTGGTACAGAAAGAGATCTACCTTGCGAACTGGTGTTTTTAGCAATGGGTTTCCTTCATCCACAAAAAGAAGGATTGATTGAAAAATTAGGTGTAGAACTGGATAATCGTGGAAACGTAAAAGCCTCAGAGCACACTTATCAAACCAATATTGGTAAAATTTTTGCAGCAGGAGATACCCGTCGCGGACAATCGTTGGTGGTTTGGGCCATTTCTGAAGGTAGGGAAGCCGCCCGTAAAGTAGATGAATACTTAATGGGGGTAACTAAATTAGCATCTAAAGATGCTGTAGCTTATGCTTAAGTAGGTTTAAATTATATATTTTAAGGTCGTGGCTTAAGCTACGACCTTTTTTGTTTATAATGTATTGAGCTAACTCGATCGTCATCCTTGCAAGAACGAGGATGCAAAGTAGCCACGAAAAATCCGTCATTGCGAACTGAAGGGTAAGGCTTAGCGGAAGCGTGAAGCAATCTGATTCGCTACAATAGATTGCTTCCCAGAAAGGTCGGAGGTTCCTTCTCGCAAGGACCAGGAGGCAAAGTAGCCACGAAAAATCCGTCATTGCGAACCGAAGGGTAAGGCTTAG